>Ga0209297_1000027_pt1 | contig 141729 bp, 136 predicted proteins | sample S_130805_MF_Meta_FD_187322 | JGI IMG/M metagenome (GOLD analysis project Ga0209297, IMG submission 187322) | Freshwater microbial communities from Lake Simoncouche, Canada to study carbon cycling - S_130805_MF_MetaG (SPAdes) (version 2) | ecosystem: Environmental > Aquatic > Freshwater > Lake ...
ATATCCGAAGCACAATAAAGAATTGACAATTTTTGAATTTTCAAATTGAAATAAATGTTACAGCCTAAAAGAAGTAAACACAGGAAGCAGCAAAAAGGCCGCATACGCGAAGTGGCTAAGCGTGGCACTTCCATTTCATTCGGTTCATTCGCTTTAAAAGCATTAGAGCCAATCTGGTTAACAAACCGTCAGATTGAATCTGCTCGTCAAGCAATGACACGTGCTATGAAAAGAGAAGGTAACGTATGGATCCGCGTATTTCCTGATAAAATTATTACCCGCAAACCTGCAGAGGTGAGAATGGGTAAGGGTAAAGGTAACCCTGAATTCTGGGCTGCTGTTGTTGAACCAGGACGCATCATTTTTGAGTGCGACGGTGTTACAGCGCAAGTAGCACAGGAAGCAATGGGCTTAGCAGCTCAAAAGCTACCTATCAAAACCAAATTCGTTATTAGAAGGGATTTGCAAGCTTAATTTTAAATATAATTTGCAATGGCAAACAAGACATCATACGATTTCAACAAAAGCATTAAGGACTTGAATGTTCAGGACCTACAAGCTAAAATTCAAGAAGATCAATTAAGATTGAAAAAACTTGAATTCGCACACGCTATTTCTCCACTCGAAAACCCGATGAATATTCGTGCGCTTCGTAGAGACATCGCACGTATTAAAACGCAATTGAAGAAAAAAGAATTGGGTATCTAAGAGGGTATCTAAACCATAAATAAAAAACAATGGCTGAAGTAAGAAATTTACGTAAAACGAGAACTGGGCTAGTAACTAGCGACAAAATGGATAAAACCGTTACAGTTGCTGTAGAAAGAAAAGTAAAACACCCTATCTACGGTAAGTTCGTAAAGAAAACAACAAAATTCCACGCACACGACGAAAAGGGAGAGTGCGGTATTGGAGATGTAGTAAAAATAATGGAGACACGTCCACTTAGTAAAACTAAGCGTTGGAGACTCGTTGAAATTATCCAAAAAGCAAAATAGGCCCTCGGGCTTCATGCTGCAAACCGTTTATGAGCAATCACACGGGTGTAGCCTCTGAAAAAAAACATTCTTCTGTTACTATAAAAGTGATAGATCTAACAGCTAAAAGCTAAAAAAATGATTCAGCAAGAAAGTAGATTGAATGTAGCTGATAACAGTGGTGCAAAAGAAGTCCTTTGTATTAAGGTACTTGGTAACAGTGGTCAAGATTATGCCAAAATTGGCGATAAGATTGTCGTAACTGTTAAACATGCAATCCCTGCAGGCGGTATTAAAAAAGGTACGGTTTCTAAAGCAGTTATCGTTCGTACTAAAAATAAATTACGTCGTAAAGATGGTTCTTATATTCGTTTTGATGACAACGCTGTTGTGTTGTTGAACAATTCAGATGAGCCACGTGGTACACGTATTTTTGGGCCAGTAGCTCGTGAACTTCGTGATGCAGGCTATATGAAGATTATTTCACTAGCTCCAGAAGTATTATAATAATAAGTCATTAATAGACGTTTAAGTTAAAAACAATGAGTACAAGATTCAAACCTAAATTCAACATCAAAAAAGGAGATACCGTTGTGGTAATCACCGGTGATGACAAGGACTTGAAAAAGCCTCGTAAGGTATTAGAAGTGATTGTAGATAAAGGCCGTGTAGTAGTAGAAGGCGTTAATATCGTTACAAAACATACGAAACCTTCTGCACAAAATACAAAAGGTGGTATCGTTAAAGTAGAAGCATCCATCAACATCAGTAACATTATGTTGTGGGACGCTAAAACGAGTCAACCAACCAAAGCTACGCGTACACGCGAGAGTGGTAAATTAGTTCGTGTATCTAAAAAATCAGGGGAGGTAATTAAATAATGAGCACAGTAAAATATACTCCAAGATTAGCAGACAAGTACACTAAAGAAGTGATCCCTGCTTTAATGAAAAAGTTTGCTTACAAAACTGTAATGCAAGCACCTAAGTTAGAAAAAATCTGTATCAACCGTGGTGTAAACGGTGCGGTAAACGATAAAAAATTAATTGACATCGCTGTAGATGAACTAAACATGATCACTGGTCAGAAAGCAGTTCCTACCATGTCTAAAAAAGATATCTCAAACTTTAAATTACGTAAGGGTATGCCAATTGGTGCTCGCGTAACATTAAGAGGTGAAAAGATGTACGAATTTTTGGATCGTTTGGTATCTGTGGCACTTCCACGTGTTCGTGATTTCAAAGGTATTAGTGATAAGGCATTTGATGGTCGCGGTAACTACACATTAGGTGTTACTGAGCAAATCATTTTCCCTGAAATCGATATCGATAAAATCACTAAGATTACAGGTATGGATATCACTTTTGTAACAAGTGCGCAAACCAACCAAGAAGCGTATGAGTTATTAAAAGAATTAGGTATGCCATTTAAAGGAACAAAAAAAGACACTAATTAATTAAGAAACTGGTAGCAGCCGGATTTGTAATAACACAATCACCGGAACCTACTAAAACCCAAATAAACAAAACATGGCAAAAGAATCAGTAAAAGCCAGACAAAGAAAACGCGAGAAGATGGTAGCTAAGTTCGCAGAAAAGCGTGCCGCTTTAAAAGAGGCAGGTGATTATGCAGGTCTAGATCTACTTCCGAAAAATGCGTCTCCTGTTCGCTTAAAAAACCGTTGTCAATTAACCGGTCGTCCTAAAGGATACATTAGATACTTTGGTCTCTCAAGAATTATGTTCCGTGATATGGCGCTTAACGGAATGATTCCTGGTGTAAAAAAAGCGAGCTGGTAGTATTCGGCAAGTTTTAGTAAACAAATTTTGAACTGATTTAATTTTAATAAAAATGGTAACTGATCCAATAGCAGATTTCTTAACGAGAATTCGTAACGCGCAAATGGCCGGTCACAGAATGGTAGAAATTCCTGCCTCTAATTTAAAAAAGCGTATGACTGAGATTTTATACAATCAAGGTTATATCCTTAAGTATAAATTTGAAGAAGATACAAAGCAAGGTCTTATCAAAATCGCTTTGAAGTATGATGAGAATACCAAGCAACCTGCTATCCGTACACTCGAAAGAATTAGCCGTCCAGGTTTACGCCAGTACGCTAAGCCTGCCGAAATCAAACGTGTAATCAACGGTTTAGGTATTGCTATCTTAAGTACTTCTAAAGGGGTATTAACAGATAAGCAAGCTAAAGCCGAAAATGTAGGTGGCGAAGTACTTTGCTACATCTACTAAAATAAATACCGACACTGACAATTATGCTTTTTAGTCGGAGCAGAACACGGTGCCCGGATTCAATTAACACATTAAACAACATCGACTATGTCTCGTATTGGTAAAGCCCCGGTTACAATTCCTTCAGGAGTTACTGTAACGGTAAGCAAAGAAAACGTAGTGACTGTAAAAGGTCCTAAAGGCGAATTAAAAGAAACAGTAGATAGAGATATCATTGTAACTGTAACTGAAACAGAAGTTTTAGTTGCGCGCCCTACAGAGCAAATCCGTCACAGAGCAATGCACGGCTTATACCGTTCATTAATCAGCAACCTTGTTAAAGGTGTGACTGAAGGTTATAAAAAAGAATTGGAATTAGTGGGTGTGGGTTTTAAAGCAGCCAATACTGGTAACGTTTTAGACTTAGCACTTGGTTATTCTCACAATATTATTTTTGAAATTCCTAGCGAATTAAAATTGGCTACCACTACAGAAAAAGGACAAAATCCTAAAATTTTCTTAGAAGGTATCGACAAACAATTAATTGGTCAGGTAGCTGCAAAATTAAGAAGCCTTCGTAAGCCAGAGCCGTACAAAGGTAAAGGTGTTAAATACGCTGGTGAAATTCTTAGAAGAAAAGCCGGTAAAGCTGCTGGTAAATAAGCTAAGATTTATAATAAATAAAATAATCAATAATCTCCGGCCGAATCGGAGATTCCAAACAGAAATACAATGGGTAAATTAATTCAAAGGCAAAAAATCAGATACCGCATCCGCAAAAAGGTGCAAGGTACTGCTGTAAAGCCTCGCTTGTCTGTATTCAGAAGCAATGCCGAAATCTATGCACAATTAATAGATGACGACAATAGTGTAACACTTGCATCTGCATCTTCAAGAGATAAAGATATTGCTGCTCAAAAAGTCACTAAGATCGAAAAATCTAAGTTGGTGGGCGCAGCAGTTGCTCGTAAAGCTATCGAACTAGGCTTAACCGCTGTGGTTTTTGATAGAGGTGGTAATTTGTATCATGGCCGTGTTAAGTCTGTGGCAGATGGTGCAAGAGAAGCCGGTCTTCAATTCTAATTAGCTAACAACAATTAATCGTTAGATAAATGTCTAAAGTAAACGTAAATAAGGTAAAAGCCAGTGGCGATGTGGAACTCAAAGAAAAAGTAGTTGCCATTAATCGCGTGGTTAAAACCACTAAAGGTGGACGTACATTCAGCTTCTCAGCGCTTGTCGTAGTAGGTAATGAAAATGGTGTTGTAGGACAAGGTTTGGGTAAGGCTAAAGAGGTACAAGAAGCAATTGCAAAAGGTATCGATGACGCAAAGAAAAACCTTTTGAAAGTCCCTGTTATGCACGGAACTATTCCGCACGAACAATGGGCTAAGCAAGGTGCTGCTAAAGTGTTGATTAAGCCAGCTGCACATGGTGCGGGTGTAATCGCAGGAGGCAGTATGCGTGCAGTACTTGAAAGTGCTGGTATCACTGACGTGTTAGCAAAGAGCTTAGGTTCTGCCAACCCACACAACGTGGTAAAAGCAACTTTAAAAGCATTGAGTCTTTTAAGAGAACCTATACAAGTAGCTAAAACACGTAGTGTTAAACTGAGCAAAGTTTTTAACGGATAAAACCTCTGGTTATGAAAAAAATTAAAATAACTCAGATCAAAAGTGGTATCGATAGATCTGAGCGCCAAAAACAAACTTTAATTGCATTGGGTTTAAGAAAACTAAATGCATCAAAAGAAGTGGAAGCAACTCCTCAAATTTTAGGAATGGTAAACAAAGTGAGCCATTTAGTAAAAGTAGAAGAGATCGCTTAATACTTTTTAAAGCATGTATACGTTATTATAAAAATGAGTCAATTTTTCAATTGATTCATTTTTATTTAATTCGATACACATACAATTTATTATTTAACAATTGCGAGGGGTGATACCCCGTAAGTTCAAAATCAAACAACATGAAACTACACAATTTAAAGCCAGCGGAAGGATCTACGCACAAAGCAATCCGTATTGGTCGTGGTGAAGCATCTGGTAAAGGTGGTACTTCTACAAAAGGTAACAAAGGTGGTCAAAGCCGTGCTGGTTACAAAAGCAAAATGGGTCACGAAGGTGGTCAAATGCCAATTCAACGTCGTGTTCCTAAGCGTGGGTTTAAAAACAACAATCGTATCGAATTTAAAGTGTTCAACCTAGGTCAAATCGACCAGTTGGTTGAAAAATATGGATTCACTGAATTTAGCTTAGAAAATTTATACATCAACGGTTTAATTAGCCGCACGGATCGTGTAAAAGTATTAGCAAATGGCGAATTAAAGGCTAAACTTACATTTAAGGTAAATGCTGCAAGTGACAAGGCAAAAGCTGCTGTTGAAGCTTCAGGCGGAACCCTTGAAATTGTAAAGTAATTTCCCGTAAATTGCCAAAGGCTTAGCCATGGTAAATACTATTAACGCTACAATTGCATTTAAGTGAAAAAACTAATTCAAACATTAAAACATATCTGGGCAATCGATGAGCTTCGTAACAAAATTATTGTTACGCTTGCCCTAGTACTAACGTATCGTTTAGGTACGCAGATTACCCTTCCTGGTATCGATCCTAACAAAATAGAAGCGGCTTCTGCTGCTGCAAAAGGCAATGGCTTACTTGGCATATTTGATATGTTTGCAGGTGGTGCATTTTCTCAAGCCTCTATTTTAGCATTAGGTATCATGCCTTATATTTCTGCTTCAATTTTCATGCAATTAATGACCATCTTGGTTCCTCAGTTGCAAAAAATTCAAAAAGAAGGCGATAGCGGACGTAAAAAAATTAACCAATGGACACGTTACCTAACAGTAATTGTTACAGCGTTCCAAGCAGGTGCTTACGTAGCTTATTTAAACAGCCCAGGCTATGCGCCAGCAATCATTGCAGCGTATGCCCCTTACTTCTGGTTTTCGACCGTTATCACATTAACAGCAGGTACTTTGTTTGTTATGTGGTTAGGTGAAAAAATTCAGGATAAAGGTTTAGGTAATGGTACTTCAATCATTATCATGGTTGGTATCTTAGCTCGTTTACCACAATCTATTATTCAGGAGTTTAGCGCAAAGGGCCAAAAAGGCGGCGGTGGACTTTTAATATTTTTAATTGAGGTTGCTATTTTAGTAACGATTATTATGGGTCTTATTGTACTTGTACAAGGGGTTCGTAAAATTGCAGTGAACTACGCTAAGCAAATTGTTGGAAGCCGTCAATTTGGTGGTGCTCGTCAATTCTTACCTGTTAAAGTAAACAGTGCTGGTGTAATGCCAATCATTTTTGCGCAAGCAATTATGTTCTTACCTACACTTGTTTCTTTTACCAATTTAGATTCGGCACAAGGCATTGTAAAAGTATTCAACGACCACAGTAGTTGGGCTTATATGGCTATCTATTCTGTAATGGTAATTGGATTTACATTCCTTTACACAGCCCTTATCTTTAATCCAAAACAAATCTCTGAAGATTTAAAACGTAATAATGGTTTTGTACCAGGTGTTAAGCCAGGACAACCTACTGCCGATTATATTGGATCGATCATGGATAAAATCACTTTACCAGGCGCTATCTTTTTAGCACTTGTAGGTATTATGCCAGGCTTTGCTCAACGTTTAGGTGTTACGCAAGGATTTAGCTCTTTCTTTGGCGGTACATCTTTATTGATTATGGTAGGTGTTGTACTTGATACACTTCAACAAATTGAAACCTATTTATTAATGCGTCAGTACGATGGATTAATGGAAGGTGGGCGTGTACAAGGCAGACAAATGGATACGGCAAGTGGCATGTAATATTATTTTACACAAACGATAATAAAACCTGTCAGCGCTTGTGGCCTGACAGGTTTTCTTTTTTAACTATGACCCGAAGAAATATTGGTATGATTTATAAAACAGAAGCAGAAGTTGCACTCATGAAAGAAGCTGCTTTACTCGTGAGTAAGGCACTTGCACAAGTGGCTGGTTTTATCAAGCCAGGTGTTACCACTTTGCAAATCGATAAGTTGTGTGAAACGGTGGTAAAAGACCATGCAGCGGTTCCTTCTTTTTTTAATTATAGAGGATATCCATTTAATATTTGCGCATCTGTAAACGATGTGGTGGTGCATGGTTTCCCAAATGAAGTGCCCATTAAAAATGGAGACATTGTTTCTATCGATTTGGGTGTTATTTTAAATGGATGGCATGGTGATCATGCGTACAGTTTTATTGTGGGTGAAGTAGCCCCTGAAATTTTAAACCTTGTAAAAGTCACCAAAGAGTCTTTGTACAAAGGCATCGAAAAAGCAACGGTTAACAACCGTATTGGTGATATTTCATATGCTATTCAAGAACATACCGAAATGAAAAACGGGTATGGTGTAGTACGTGAATTAGTAGGGCATGGCCTTGGTAGAAATTTACACGAAGACCCACAAGTGCCTAATTATGGCAAGCGTGGTAACGGCCCTAAAATGAAAGAAAATTTAGTACTCGCTATTGAGCCTATGATTAATTTAGGTACCCATAAAGTGTACACCGACGATGACGGTTGGACAGTAAAAACACAAGACGGAAAAGTGTCTGTTCATTTTGAACATGATGTTTGTGTGAAAAGAAATGAGGCACTGATACTTTCTGATTTTAGTATTATTGAAGCCGCCGAAAAATTAAATACCCATTTAAATAGTAGCTACTATTAATTTTTTATACAACTACCATGCGTGAAAAATTAGTAGTGATAGGTGGTGGTGCAGCAGGTTTTTTTTGTGCTATTAATGCGGCCAGGTTGAATCCTAATTTAGATGTTTGTATTCTAGAAAAGTCCAATAAATTACTGGCTAAGGTTAAAGTAAGTGGAGGTGGGCGTTGCAATACCACGCACGCATGTTTCGAACTTCCAGAACTGGTTCAAAAATATCCGCGCGGTCAAAATTTTTTAAAGAAAACATTTCATTGGTTTAACACCACGGATACAATCGAGTGGTTTGCTTCACGCGGCGTAGATTTAAAAACAGAAGCAGATGGACGTATGTTTCCTGAGTCCAATAATTCGCAAACCATTATAGATTGTTTGTTAAAAGAAGCAGACAAATACAAAGTTCAAGTTCAAATACAAACTGCAGTAGAAAAAATAACGGTAAATGACGCGGGTGTTTTTTTATTGCAAACAATAACGAAATCAATCGAAGCCAATTATGTTTGTGTTGCAACAGGTGGATTTCCGAAAGCACATCAGTTTGATTTTATTACAAATCTTGGCCATACCATTGAAGTGCCTGTCCCATCTCTATTTACATTTAATATGCCGGGTAATCCTATTACGGAACTCATGGGTGTAAGCGTTCCAGAAGCGCAAGTAAAAATTGCAGGATCAAAAATAATGGCGACTGGCCCTCTTCTTATTACGCACTGGGGCATGAGTGGACCAGCTATATTAAAATGCTCGGCCTGGGGTGCAAGAGAACTTGCTGGTTTAGGATATGCATTTACCATTCGTGTTAATTGGATTCCTACATACGCCGAACAAGATTTACGCACTACTTGGCCACTTATTAGGGCAGAGCAGGGGAATACCAAAATAGGAGGGCGCAACCCTTTTGAACTACCGGGTAGATTGTGGTTGCACCTACTGGATGTTTGTCAAATAGATGCGGGAATCAGTTGGGCTACACTCACCGCAGCTGCTCGAAACAAGCTCATTACGGCCTTAACCGCTTTTGAGTGTAAAGTGAGTGGCAAAACCACGTTTAAAGACGAATTTGTTACTTGTGGTGGTATTAAATTATCCGAAATCGACGCCAATACCATGCAAAGTAAGCTTGTAAAAGGGCTCTATTTTGCGGGTGAAATCATGGATATTGATGGCATTACAGGCGGGTTTAATTTCCAAAATGCCTGGACTTCTGGTTGGATTGCAGCCAAGTCCATTGCCGAACCTAAAAAAAATGCCTAAAACCCACTATTTATACCGGGTTTACCTGTTTTTTTACTAGATTATTCTTACTTTTGCACCCCCGAATTCATTAAACCATCGGGGTTATTTTATGCAAATTTTCCGTAAACAATTAAACGCAGATGCTCAGGACAGCACTGGTGCCGAGGCAACAGCTGTAACTGCGACAACAAATGCCCCTGCAGCAGCGCCAGTTGTAGAAACTGCGCACGATGATTTTGACTGGAGCATTGACAAACGTAACGTTAGTCATTATGCCGAAGCAGAAAGACAAAAGTATGATAAAGTGTATGATGGCACTTTCGTACAAATCCAAGATGGCGAAATCATGAATGGTATCGTTGTTGCTTTAACAAAAACTGATATTGTAATTAATATTGGTTTTAAAAGTGATGGCCTTATTTCTTCTAACGAATTCCGTGATCTACAAGGATTAAAGATTGGTGATGAAGTAGAAGTGATGGTTGTTGAAAAAGAAGACCGTCAAGGAAACTTACACCTTAGCCGCAAATCTGCGCGCATCTTCCGTGCTTGGGAAAGAATTATGGAAGTGCACAAAACAGGTGAAGTGGTTACAGGTACTGTTACTAGCAAAACTAAAGGGGGCTTGATTGTTGATGTATTTGGTATGGAAACTTTCTTACCAGGTTCTCAAATTGACGTGAAGCCAGTTACTGATTACGATCAGTTTGTTGGTAAAACAATGGAATTTAAAGTTGTAAAAATCAACGAAACCATTAAGAACGCAGTTGTATCACACAAAGCCCTTATTGAAAGCGATATCGAAGCACAACGTGCAGAGATCATGAGCAAATTAGAGAAAGGTCAAGTGTTAGAAGGTGTTGTTAAAAATATCACTGACTTTGGTGCATTTATGGACTTAGGTGGATTAGACGGTTTATTATATATCACAGATATTTCATGGGGTCGTATCTCTCACCCAAGCGAAGTGGTGAAGATGGATCAGAAATTACAAGTGGTGGTATTAGACTTCGACGACGACAAAAAACGTATCAGTTTAGGTCTTAAGCAATTAACGCCACACCCTTGGGATGTATTACCAGAAGGACTTTCAGAAGGTTCTGTAGTGAAAGGTAAAGTTGTAAACATTGAAGATTACGGCGCGTTCTTAGAAATTCAACCTGGTGTTGAAGGGCTAGTTCACGTTTCTGAAATCACATGGGCTAACACACCAATCAACGCAAAAGAATTCTTTAAGTTACAAGATGAGTACGAAGCTAAAGTGGTAACACTTGATAAGGACGCGCGCAAAATGAGCTTAAGTATTAAGCAAATGAGCCAAGATCCTTGGAGCAGCATCGAATCTAAATTCCCTGAAAACAGTAAGCACAAAGGGTTGGTAAAAAATATCACTCCGTATGGTGTTTTTGTTGAAATGGAACCAGGTATTGGTGGTATGATTCACATCAGCGATTTAAGTTGGTTGAAGCGTTTCAATCACCCTTCTGACTACACTAAAGTAGGCGAAGCAATCGATATCATTATCTTAAGTATTGATAAAGAAAACAGAAAATTACAATTAGGACATAAGCAATTAGAAGAAGATCCTTGGAATACATTAGAAGAAACTTTTGCAATTGGATCTTTACATGAAGGTACTGTTACCCGTAAGGATGATAAAGGTGCCCTTGTACAATTACAATATGGCTTAGAAGGATTCGTACCTAACCGTCACTTGAACAAAGAAGATGGTACGCAGGTAAAAGCAGATGAAACAGCGCAATTTATGGTGATCGAATTTGATCGCAATGAAAAGCGTATTGTATTATCACACGCTCGTCTTTGGGAACAAGTAATAGCTGAAGAAAAGGAAGTAGCTAAGAAAGAAGCCAAAGCAGAATCTGACAACACCAAGAAGGCAGTTAAAGCGGTTCAATCTAAAGTAGAGAAGTCTACCTTAGGTGATTTGAGCGCATTAGCTGACATCAAGGCAAAATTGCAGGAAGGTGAAGGTGGGAACTAATTAGTCCCCTTTCATTAGGAATAGGTCAAAAAGCTGTCTAGCCACCCGGTTAGGCAGCTTTTTATATTTTTCTTAACTAGTTGATAGTCAATATTCGAAATCAAATTTCTAATTTGCTAACAATTAACTAATTTTGCCAAATTGTATGAATAGAATTGTAATTGTTTTTTTGGCAGCCTTTTTGCTGGTTTCTTGCGCTACAAAATTTTCTAAAATTTTAAAGAGTAAGGATGTAGAGTATAAGTATAAAATGGCTGAACAGTTTTATGCAAAAAAAGATTACAGTAAAGCGCAGGTTTTATACGAAGATATTTTTCAGGTCATGAAAGGTACCCCTCGTTACGAAGACATGTATTACAAATTCGCGTATTCTTATTATTATCAAAAAGATTACTCGAACGCTGAAAATTTATTTAAGAATTTTATGGAAAATTTTCCAAGTTCTGGTAAGTTAGAAGAGATAGAATACATGCGTGCATATTCGTTCTTTAAAGAATCACCAAAGGTAGATTTGGATCAAACCAATACCAATAAAACCATGCAGTTAATGCAGGCTTTTATTAATGGTCATCCTGGTTCAAAACGAATTACCGATGCAACAGAAATTATAGACCAGTGCAGAGAGAAATTAGAAGAAAAAGAGTTCAAAGCAGCGCAGCTTTATTTGAATCTAGGTTATTATAAAGCAGCAGCAGTAGCTTTTGGCAACGTGTCTGATAATTTTCCGGATTCAAAAAAAGCAGATTTATATAAATACCAAGTAGTGGTATCTTATTATAAATATGCCGAAATGAGTTATGAAGAAAAGCAACAAGCGCGTTATGCAAAAGTGATCGTAGAATGTGATGATTTTTTAGAACGCTACAATACAAGTAAGTATGTGGCTGATGTAAATAAATACAAAACAGCATCTTCAAATTATTTAAACAATACAAAAAAATGAGTAAGCTAAGAAGACAATTAAGTGCCAACACCCCAAGCGTTGTTGAAACCAAAAGCCTAATAGATATAAAAGCAAAAACTGGTAACTTATACGAGTCAATTGCGATTGTGGCACGTAGAGCCAATCAAATCAATGTATCTATCAGAGAAGAATTGCACAACAAACTAGAAGAGTTTGCAAGTCACACCGATAGCTTAGAAGAAATTCATGAAAACAAAGAGCAAATTGAAATCTCTAGAGCGTACGAAAAAATGCCTAACCCTGCTATTTTAGCAACCCAGGAGTTTATGGAAGGGAAGATATATTACAGAAGAAACGAAGAGAACGATTTATTCCGTTAGTTCAGAAATAATAGTATGTATCAAAAAGACAGTTTTTAACTGTCTTTTTTTGTTAATTTAGTGTATCCTATTTGACCTCATATGAAGTTTGCAAACACTTTACTTACGCTGTTCTTTTTAGCCCTTATTTCAGGCGCTAAAGCCCAGGAATTACAAGCTAGGGTAACGGTGTTATCAAATAGGGTAGCCACCACAGTAGATCGTAAAATATTTACAACGCTTCAAACGCAGCTCACTAATATACTCAACAATAGAAAGTGGACGGCTGATATTTACAGGACTCAAGAAAAAATAGAGTGCAGCTTTATTTTAAATATTGAGTCAATGGTTGAAACCAATGTATATAAAGCTACACTTAGTATACAAGCGGCAAGACCCGTTTATGGATCATCGTATAAAGCCAGTATCGTTAATTTTCAGGATCCTGACGTAACGTTTAAATACCAAGAATTTCAGCCGCTCGAATTCAATGAAGCTAGGGTGCAAGGCACAGACGCTGGCTCGGCTAATTTGCCCGCCATTTTTGCTTACTATGCCTACATGATTATTGGACTTGATTATGATTCTTTTGCGCTAAAAGGTGGGGAGTCGTATTTTAGAAAAGCCCTCAATATTGTCAACAATGCACCCGAAGGGAAAGGGGTTCAGGGTTGGAAAATGTTTGACGGACTCAGAAACAGATTTTGGCTGGCTGAAAATGTAACCAATAACCGTAACAACCTCATCCATGATGTGTTTTATGGTTATTACCGAAATGGATTAGATCATTTAATGGATAGTGAAGAGCAGGCACAAACAGCTGTATTGGCAGCGCTTATACAACTCCAAACTTTTGCACAGGACAATCAAAATAGCATGATTCAGCAGTTTTTTTTACAAAGTAAATTTGCAGAATTATCGGGTATCTTTAAAAAAGCAAAAGTGGCAGATAAACAAAAGGCACTCGAATTATTAACGGTGCTAGATGCCGCCAATGCACCCAAATATAAAGAAGCGCTGCAATGATAAAATCTTCTTCTATACTTGTAATTATAGTGTCCTTTTTGGCGCTCGCATGTAGTAGTACGCCTAACAATGTGCTACCTGTAAATACCATGAAAGTAGTTATGTTTGATATGCTTAAAGCCGACGATTGGTATGCGCGCATAATAGTAGGGGATACTTTAATGCAAAGAGTAAAAGAAGACATCCCTTTGTATGAGCAGGTATTTGCTGTTCATAAGCTTACTAAAAAACAGTTTTTTGAAAGTTATCATTATTACGAGTCGCATCCAGTTGCCTACAAAGAACTGATAGATTCACTCGAATCCTATGGCAACAACCAAAAGCTAAAAATGTTAAAAAACTAAACAATATTTATTTTCACTTGTTACAATAAAAAACCAAAACATATGAGTTTAACAACAGGCACTACCGCCCCTAATTTTAGTTTATTTGATACCGACAAAAACCTCGTTCATTTAGCAGATCAAAAAGGTAAAAATGTAGTTTTATTATTTTTCCCTTTGGCTTTTACAGGTGTTTGTACCACAGAGTTATGTTCTATCAGAGACAATATTGCACTCTATAATAATACGAGTGCAACTGTATTTGGCATCTCTGTAGATTCTTTATTTTCTCTTGGTAAGTTTAAAGAAGAACAAAATTTGAATTTCCCTTTACTAAGTGATTTTAATAAAGATGCTGCTAAAGGATTTGGTGTTTTATATGACGTGTTCCCGGCTTTTGAAATGCAAGGCGTAAGCAAGCGTGCAGCGTTTGTAGTTGATAAAGAAGGTGTAATTCAATATGCTGAAGTTTGCCCTACTCCAGGTGATTTGCCAAACTTTACGGCAATTCAAGAAACCCTTGCTAAACTAGCTTAATCTAGTTTTTAGTATCTTTGTGCCAGTCACATCCATAAGATGCATAAAAGGAACCTAATTATATTAATTATTTTATATACCATTACGACCAGTTTTGTAACTGGTGGTAATGGTATATATGATTCCTTTTTTAGTGCACCTGCTTCGAGCAACACTAAAATTGTTCGTATCTATCCCAACCCCGCTACCACTCTTATTAATTTTGAATTTGATAAATCTGTCGAATCAACAAGTACCATTGCTATCTATAGTTTCTATGGAAAAAAAATGAGTGAACAACGTTTGTCTAATAACAAAGTAACTTTCATCTTAGATGACAACTATACGCGCGGATTGTATGTTTTTCAACTCCGTGATCAAACAGGTAAGCTTGTCGAGTCTGGTAAATTCCAAGTAAGTAAATAAAACATTTATTTATCCGTCACTTCTACAATTAAAAATTTCAAATAGTTGGTATTTTCCATTCCCCAAATAATTGGGTGGTCAGATGCTTGTGCTTGAAAAGTTACTTGTCTAATTTTTTTGCGTGCATCTTTTGCTGCCATTTCAATGGTTTGCAAAAAAAGTTCTGGTTGTACTAAATTTGTGCAACTTGACGTCACTAAAAAACCACCATTTCTAATTAATTTCATGCCACGTAAATTAATTTCTTTGTATCCCGTAATGGCTTTTTGAATACTTTCTCTACTCTTTGTAAATGCAGGCGGATCAAGCATTACAACGTCATATTGTCGACCGTCTTTGCCCCATTGTTTAAGTACATCAAATGCATTCATGGCTTCAAATTTGCAAATGGCATCAAGTCCATTGAGTGCTGCATTTTTATTGGCTTGCGCTACTGCATTTTCTGAAATATCTATACCCAATACAGATTTAGCACCATAATGTGCCGCATGAATTTCAAAAGTTCCAGTATAGGTAAAGGCACCTAAAACGTCGGCGCCTTTTACAATATGTTGAATGGCTTTTCGGTTGTCTTGTTGGTCTAAAAAGTATCCCGTTTTTTGACCATTTTCGATATCTACATGAAAACGTAATCCATTTTCATGAATCATAATTTTAGTATCAAATGGCTCCGATAAAAAACCTTTTATTTGAGAGAGGCCTTCTAGTTCTCTTACCGGCACATCGTTTCTTTCGTAAATTCCTTTTGGCTTAAAAATGGTATTAAGCGCTTCTACAATGGCAGGCTTCCAATGATCCATTCCTAATGACAATGTTTGTAAAACAAAATAGTCGTTGAACTTATCAATAATAAGTGCAGGCATTTGATCTGCTTCACCAAAAACAAGACGGCAGTTTTCTGTGTAGCCAATTTTTTGGCGGTAAGCCCAAGCTTCTGCAATACGGCGGTGAAAAAAGGCGGCATCGATGGTTTCGGGTTTGCGGGTGAGTAGGCGGACTAAAATCTGAGATTTCGGGTTAATATAGCCTCTGCCAGCAAATTTCCCATCGGCGTAATGAACGTCTACAGTAGCTGCCGGCTCAATAGGGCCGTCAATTTTGTCTACTTCATTACCAAATACCCATGGGTGACCATTTGCGATACGCGCCGCAATCTTCTTTTTAAGAAACAACTTTGTCATGTCTGCGAAGATAAGGCGGATTAATCTGCCAATTTTTCCCTTTTCTTTGCAACGGCAAAATTTTTGCCATACACAAGGGGTAAATAAATAAGCAATCCTTATGGAAGAGTCAATATCAAATGAAATGGAGCAAAATATTGAAAATGAGCTCAACACCGACGAAAATATGCCCGAAACTGAGCATTCAAAGGAACCAGAAGACGCTGAAGATCCTTTAACCAAGCTTGATGCCGAATTACAGGAGCAAAAGGATAAATACCTGCGTTTAATGGCAGAGTTTGAAAATTATAGAAGAAGGACTTCTAAAGAGCGTTTAGAGCTTATTCAAACCGCCGGAAAGGACGTTATTGTGTCGATGCTTGACTTATTAGATGATTGTGACCGTGCCGAAAAGCAGTTGCAAGGTTCGGACGATATTGCTGTTCAAAAAGAAGGCATTCAACTCGTTTTTAATAAATTGCGTTCAACCATGCAATCTAAAGGCGTTAAAGCGATGGAGAGTATCCACCAAAATTTTGATGTAGAAAAGCATGAAGCCATTACTGAAATTCCTGCACCCACCGAGGACTTAAAAGGAAAAGTAATTGATGATGTGATTAAAGGATATTATTTAAATGATAAAATTATCCGCTTTGCAAAAGTGGTGGTAGGAAAATAAATTAGAAATGGCTAAAAGAGATTTTTACGAAATATTAGGGGTATCTAAATCTTCATCTGCAGATGAAATAAAAAAAGCATATCGTAAAGTGGCGATGAAATTTCACCCAGATAGAAATCCGGGCGACAAGGAAGCAGAAGATAAATTTAAAGAAGCTGCAGAAGCCTATGAGATATTAAGTGACGCTGATAAAAAAGCAAAGTATGACCGTTTTGGTCATAATGCTTTTGGTCCAGGAACGGGTGGTGGGGCATCTCATAGCTCTAATATGGATGATATCTTTAGCCAGTTTGGAGACATGTTTGGTGACGATGCTTTTGGTTCTTTTTTTGGGGGTGGTGGAAGATCAAGAGGTGGTGGAGCAAGAGCTACAAGAGGTCAGCGTGGAAGCAATTTGCGTATTAAAATCAAATTGAATTTTGAAGAGATTGCAAAGGGTGTCAACAAAAATGTAAAAGTTAAAAAGCATGTTACTTGTACCGGTTGCGGTGGTAACGGTGCTAAAGATAAAAATAGCGTTCAAACATGTAGTGCATGTGGTGGTAGTGGACAGGTTCGTAAATTGACCAATACTTTTTTAGGTCAAATGCAAACCGTTACTACTTGTTCGTCTTGTAATGGAGAAGGAACGACTGTTACAGCTAAATGTGGTACTTGCAAAGGTGAGGGTAGAATGTATGGCGAAGAAATCATTTCTATTGATATTCCTGCAGGTGTGCAAGAAGGCATGCAGCTTAGCATGAATGGAAAAGGAAACGCAGGCGAAAGAGGTGGAAGCCCTGGTGATTTAATTATTCAAATTGAAGAAGAAACGCATCCAGAATTACAACGTGATGGACTTAATGTTGCATTTGATTTGCACTTGAATTTTGTAGATGCTGTATTTGGAACGCAGGTAGAAGTGCCAACCATTGACGGTCGCGCTAAAATCAAAATTCCAGCAGGCACCCAAAGCGGTAAAATATTTAGACTCAAAGGGAAAGGTTTTCCTGAAGTGCAAGGTTATGCAAAAGGCGACCAATTGATTTATGTAAATATTTGGACGCCACAAGCGTTTACCGACGAAGAAAAAGTGGTGCTAGAAAAACTGCAGTCAAGTGAAAATTTTAAGCCTAACCCAAGTAAATCGGATAAAAGCTTTTTTGATAGGGTTAAAGAGGCCTTTAATTAATCTTCTTGAATTTATGGTGGGGCTCTATTCTACAAGTTTGTAAATATCCTTGCTGTTTCTGCCGTATCCATCATAGTCTAATCCGTAACCCAATACAAATTTATTTGGGATAGAAAAGCAACAATAATCGATGGGTACTTCAAATACCTTTGCATCTGGCTTGTGGAGTAATACGCCAATTGTAAGGGATGCAGGTTGTTGGTTATGTAGTTGTGGTAAAAACGTATGCAGTGTTTTTCCAGTATCAATAATATCTTCCAATACAATCACGTGTCTGTTGGTAAGATCCACGTCTAGCCCAATAGCAGTAATCACTTGGCCGGTAGAAGTGGTGCCTTTGTAAGAAGCGAGTTTAATGAAACATATTTCTGCTTCAATGTTAATGGATTTAAATAAGTCGGCGGCAAACATAAAAGACCCATTTAATACCGCTATAAACAATGGCTTTTTGCCCGCGTAATCATTGTTGATTTGGGTCGCTAATTCCGCAATTTTTTCTTGCAATAAGGCTTCTGGTAAAAATATTTCAAAACTCTTTCCATGTAGTTGAATCGTAGACATACGCTTATTTTTTCTTTGCTTTTTTAATTTTTTTGGTGCTCGTTTTTTCGGCGGCACGCAAATCTATTTTTTGCCCTATTTGTAAAACGCTTTCTTTGCTAATGCCAGGGTTTAGCGCAAGTAAGGAACTTAATAATACACCTTCTTTTTGTGCAATGCTATACAGTGTTTCAGTACCTATAGTTGCATGCATTTCAGATGCTCCGTATTTTTGTTTCTTTTCTATAAATAAAATACGGTCTTGATCTAAAATATTCATTTCCGCTAATTCATTAAAGTCAAATAGCTTACTTAAACTTATTTTGTTGCTATTGGCTATCGCTAACAAAGAGCTTCCTTTGGTAGCAAGTATAGCTTTAGTATGGTTGATGGTTACTTTTGTATTTTCAAGTAAGCTAATCGGCGTAGGGGCAGTAGGCGTATATGTAGGGGTAGAAGTAGAAGTAGAAGTGGAGGTCGCTATCTTAGCAGGTTCAATTTGTTTAGCGGGTTCTGTTTGTTTAGTAGGCTCCGCTTGTTTTGTAGGGGCTGTGTTTTTTGTAACCGGCGCAGGTGTTACAACAAAATCAATACCCTTTTTCTTTTGTTCTATTGCAATAAGCGAGTACTGCGCTAAATCATAATCATTTATGATTTTAATTAATTGTGCTGGGTAATTTGGATTGGTGGCATAGCCTGCTTGTTTCAAGCCAAACGCCCAACTTGTAAAATCAGTCACGTCTAACTTAAATAAAAAGGCGTAGTGTGTTCTTGTTTTTAAAAAATTAGAGTGGTCAATGAATGAAGCTTCTGCGTTATCGTACACTCTGAAGCACTCGCCAATAGCATCGTCGTTATGATATATTTTTGGGCCGGTCCATTCGGTTTTGCACTTGATGCCAAAATGATTGTTGGATTCTTTAGCAAGTTTGCTTTTTCCTGTTTGTGATTCTAATATAGCTTGACCTAATTTTATAGCAGCAGGAACGCCAGTTCTAATTTGCTCCTGCATCGCAATATTTTTAAACTGGTTGATATAATCAGCGGCATCTGCGCTTATCGTTTGCGCTAGTCCACTCAGGGTAATGAATGTGGTACATAAAAATGTATACAATATTTTCAAGTTCATAGTTCGTTTTTTTGAATCATTAGCATGCCATCTCTTATCGTTAATAACACCTGAGAAGTACGTGCATCTTTTTTTACGTATTCATTAAAAGCATGAATCGCTACTGCGTTTTTTCCTGAAATTATTTCTCCTAATACTTCTCCATGAAAAAGTACATTATCAGCAATAATGACACCTCCTTTAGCAAGCATGGGAACCACCATTTCATAATATTCGATATAGCCTGTTTTATCGGCATCAATAAAAACTAGATCAAAGGCCTGTGGTAGGGTTGGGATGATTTCTTTGGCATCACCAATATGTAATTTAATTTGATGCGCATAATTACTTTGCTCAAAATATTTGCTTGCTGTTTGCGCATCTTCTAATCTAGATTCTATGGTATGCAATATGCCATTTGATGCAAGCCCTTTGGCCAAACACAGCGCGCTATAGCCTGTAAATGTGCCTATTTCTAGAATATTGATAGGGCTTTTCATACATGATAACATGCTTAAAAACTGTCCCTGCACTTCGCCACTGAGCATATGTGCTTTTGGGTGCGTAGCCCTTGTTTCATCTAATATTTTTTGTAGCAACGGTTCTGCGGGTGTTGTAAAAACATCCGAATACTGCGTGGCTTCATCTATAATAAATGGCATTGGCATGATTACTTAAATAGCGGTTTCTTTTTTAGAAATAAGTAAGAGTCCTATAAATGTAATAAACCCATTGATGATTAAAAGTTCCAATCCAATTTCAAAAGAACCAAAGATTTCTTTTTGATTGATGTCAATGATCAAGCAAAGTAGAGGCGAAAGTATACAAACAATAGGCACCCATTTATCCAGAACATTCCTTTTTAAAACGATGCCAAAGGTAAAGAGGCCTAATAGTGGACCATAGGTATAAGCAGCTACTTTTAAAATAACGCTAATCATGCTAGGGTTGTCGATCCATTTGTATACCATTACAAAGAGTAAGAAAACAAGAGCAAATCCAATATGAATGCGTTGTCTAATCGTTTTCTTTTTTGCTTCATCCCAATCCTCCCTGCGTTGCATGCCTAAAATATCGATACAAAACGTAGCAGTAAGCGCCGTGATAGCACCGTCGGCACTTGGAAACAATGCAGAAATTAAAGCAATGATAAAAATAATAGACATGGCTGGAGGCATATGGCCAAGTGCAATACTTGGGAATAATTTATCGCCGGTAAATGCAAGTCCATTGGTATTGGCAAACAAATAGAGTAGTCCTCCTAAAAATAAAAACAGCGAAATCACAACCAGCATGGTAAAGCCTAATGTGATAACGTTTTTTTGAGAATCTTTTAATGTTTTAACAGAGATGTTTTTTTGCATCATCTCCTGATCCATACCGGTCATGGTAATGGTTACAAAAGCACCTGCTAATATTTGCTTAACAAAAAATAGTTTGCTAGAAGGGTCTGTAAAAAACACTTTGGTATAGCCCTTATCTGCCATTGCGGCAAAGCTTTCAAAGAATCCTACATGTAATTGATTGAGTATGTAAAAAACACAAATTACCAGGCCTAAAAGCATGCACGATGTTTGCAATGTATCGGTCCATACAATGGTTTTAACGCCACCCTCATAGGTGTATAGTAAAATCATGAGTAAAATAATAAGCGTAGTTGCCCAAAAAGGAATATGAAAACTTTGTAAGATAGCGTCTTGTAAAATACGGACTACTAAATACAGTCTTGCAGTTGCGCCGAGTGTTCTTGATAAAATAAAAAAGGAAGCCCCTGTTTTATATGATGCTACGCCTAGTCTAGTACTTAAGTAATTGTAAATCGAAGTTAAATGGAGCCTGTAATATAATGGAAGTAACACATAGGCAATGGTTAAATAACCAATGACATAACCTAGTGTAATTTGTAAATAGGAGAATGCGTTTACGTAGTTGGTGCCACCTACAAGTGTCCCCACCTGCCCAGGAACACTTACAAACGTAACGCCGCTTAAAGAAGTGCCCACCATGCCAAATGCAACGAGCATCCAATTGCTATTTCTGTTGCCAATAAAAAAAGATTCGTTGGTACTATTTTTACCTGTAATTTTAGCTACAACGAGCAAAATTAGAAAGTATACTATTACAAAAGAAAATAAAGCAATGGGCGACATGGCAAACGTTTTTTTTGTTGGTTTGTAGGGCTTAAAGGTAAGGATATTGCTTCTTTTTAACACATAAGAATCTGATATATGTCTATACAAACGGTGGCTGTTTTTTGTGGTTCCAAAGATGGGTTAGATCTTGCTTTTTTAAGAGCGGCAACTGCCTTTGGTCATTTAATCGGAACAGCCGGCATGAACTTAGTGTACGGCGGCGGAAACAAAGGTTTGATGGGTGCGGTAGCCAATGGTGCTATGGCTGCTGGGGTAAAAGTTATTGGGGTGATACCGGAACTATTGATTGCTTGGGAGCACCAACACGAAGGCATTACAGAATTGCATGTAGTAGCAGATATGCATGTAAGAAAAAAGATGATGTATGATATGTGTGATGCGGCACTTATTTTGCCAGGAGGCAATGGTACACTAGACGAACTGTTTGAAATGCTTACTTGGAATACTTTAAAAATTCATGATAAAAAAATCATCTTATTGAATTGTAATGGATTTTATGATCACCTGGTTGCACATATGCAAACGATGCAAGCGCAAGGGTTTTTATACGAAAGTGTAGAACACCGTTTAATGGTCGTGTCCACTGCCCAAGAAGCCATGAACTTGCTCCAAAGTTTTTAAAAAACGGTCTAGTCAAAAATCTTGCCAGCGTTTAATATATTGTTGGGGTCAAATGTTTGTTTAATAGAGCGCATGAGCCTTACATGCGTTTCCGTAAAAACGGTTTTCAAAAATGGCTTTTGAATGAGTCCTACGCCATGCTCACCACTAATGGTACCGCCTAAGCTTGCAATGAGTTCAAATAGCGGCATGAGCGCAGCTGTCATTGTTGGATTATTGTAGCTGTTTTTAATAGTAGGGTGATTGATGCGGATATGTAAATTACCATCACCAGCATGTCCATAACAAACTACTTTGAAGCCGTTTGATGCAGCAATTTCTTTAACACCTTGAATAAGTTTCGGTAGTTCAGCTCTTGGCACAACTGCGTCTTCTTCGATGGTGTAACCGGATGTTACGGCTGCTTCATTTGCTTTTCGACGAATTTTCCAAAGTTCATTTTTTTGTTCTGCGTCTTCTGCAAAATATATTTCTCCAACTTCATAACTGTTTAATACTTCTGAAATGGCTTCCATCTCATTCATTAAAACGTCTAGGTTATTGCCGTCTACTTCTATAATTAAATGTGCTGCTAGCCCGTCTGTTAATTGAATGGCTGTGCTATCTAGCATTTTAGTAGCAAGTGTAATCGCATCAATTTCCATGAGCTCCATAGCACTTGGGGTAATGCCTGCTCTAAAAATGGCACTAACCGCTTCGCTCGCTTTTTCAAGACTATTAAAAGGAGCAAGCATTAATAAATCAAATTTTGGATGTGGTATTAAGCGAAGCACAATTTTAGTAACAATGCAAAGGGTACCTTCACTTCCAACAATTAGTTGGGTAAGGTTGTATCCGGTGGCATTTTTTAAAACGTTAGAACCCGTCCAAATAATTTCGCCTGTGGGTAAAACCACTTCTAGGTTTAAAACATAATCTTTTACAACGCCATACTTTACTGCCTTAGGGCCACCAGAATTTTCAGAAATATTGCCACCAATAAAACAACTGCCTTTACTAGCAGGGTCGGGTGGATAAAAGAGTCCCTTTTCTTTGACTGCGTTTTGTAATACCTCGGTAATAACACCAGGCTCGGTGGTTACTTGTAAATTGCGTTCGTCTATATCAAGAATCTGATTAAGTCTTTCGGTAGATAATAATACACCACCTAAATGTGGGAGTGCACCACCTGTTAATCCAGTACCTGCACCTCTTGGTGTAACGGGCAATAAATTTTCGTTGCAAATTTTTAGGATGGCAGCAATTTCGTTTGTTGTTTTTGGTTTTACAACAACGGCTGGCAAGTACAATAAATTTTCGGTTTCGTCTTTGCCATAACGGTGCAAGCTTTCTTCATCTGCTACTACAAAGTCATTTCCAATAAGTTGCTTGAACTGATCTACAATAGATGCAGTTACGACGCCTGTTGCAGTTGCCATGTGTATGGTATTTAGAAAGGAAAACTAAAAGAGACCAAATAAAGTGCTATCAACTTTTCCAATGATATCACCCAGGTCTGCTTCGTTTTCACCAAATTTATTTTTATCGCAATCAATCACAAGTAATGGACCTTCTTGATATCCATCAATCCATTTGTTGTAATATTCGTTGAGGCGTTTTAAATAATCGAGTCTGATATTTTCTTCATATTCTCTTCCTCTTTTTTGTATTTGAGATACAAGGGTAGGAACAGAAGCTTTTAAGTAAATCAATAAATCAGGCGGTTGAACCATAGTTTTAAGCGTGGTAAAAAACGCATAATAGTTATCAAAATCACGCTTACTCATAAGACCCATTTCGTGTAAGTTAGGCGCAAAAATATTGGCATCTTCGTAAATGGTTCTATCCTGAATAATCGTTTCAGTACCTCTTGCAATTTCTAGCAATTGGTTAAGTCGTCCATTTAAAAAGTACACTTGTAAATTAAAACTCCATCTAGGCATGTCTTCATAGAAATCCATCAGGTATGGATTGTGGTCTACGTCTTCAAATTGAGGAATCCACCGGTAATGCTTGCTTAGCATTTCTGTAAGTGTTGTTTTACCTGCGCCGATATTACCTGCGATAGCGATGTGTTTGGGTTTCTTAGCTTTTGCCATAGGGGTTGAAAATACGAAATGAGTATCTTAAAAAGATAATTAAAGTTTGTTTTTTTTAATAATAGTTCATGCCAATAGCGCTTCTAACCAGCGTTAGGGTTGCAGAGGCGCTTTCGCCTGCTTTTTCAGCGCCTAGTTTCATGATTTTTTGAAGGGTAGCCGTGTCTTTTTGCAAATCTGCTGCTTTTTCACGAATGGGTTTAATAAAAGCGGCCATATCTTCGGCTAGTTGTTTTTTTAAATCGCTGTAACGGATCATGCAATGGCCTTCGCTACTGTTGTTATAATCGTCAGTAAATTTTTGTACTTTGTCTGGGGTGCTTACAAGACCCATTAGGGTAAATAAGTTTTCGATATAAGCAGGCATTGGTGCATTTGGTGTTAAAGGGCCACCATCTGTTTTCGCCTTCATGATTTTTTTACGAATCACATCGTCTTCATCTGCTAAGTAAAGTGTGTTCATTTGATTTTCACTTTTACTCATTTTTCCTTCCCCATCTAGACTCATAATTTTTACAAGTTCGCCGCCGTAATTAAATGCATACGGTAATGGTAACACCTCGCCATACCTATGGTTAAAGCGTTCCGCGTAATTACGCGCCATTTCGAGGTGTTGTTCCTGGTCTTTACCTACAGGCACTTTTACAGCACGGTGAATTAAAATATCTGCGGCTTGTAATACCGGGTAGGTAAGGAGTCCAGCGTTTACATTTTCTGGTTGCAAACGAACTTTTTCTTTAAACGTTACGGTTTTTTCCAACTCACCTTTATAGGCCATCATGTTTAAGTACAAGTATAGTTCTGCAATTTGAGGAACGTCACTTTGTACATACAAGGCTACTTTTTCTGGATCCAAACCGCAAGCAATATTTTCGGCAATCACCCGTAAAACATTTGCTTGTAATTCTTTGGTATCTGGGTGGGTGGTAAGGCTATGCCAATTGGCTACAAAAAAGTAACAATTGAATTCATCTTGCATACGCACATAATTCCGCATTGCACCAAAATAGTTGCCTAAATGAAGGAATCCTGTTGGCCTAATGCCACTTAAAACCACCTCTTTTTCCATAGCCGCGAAGATAAGGCGCTTTTTCATGATATTTGCTATAGTAATACCCTAAAACTGCCCATTATTCAAGGTTCCAATCACATATTAGGTTCACCCATCGAATACCTTAAAGGCGTTGGCCCTTTAAGAGGGGAATTATTGAAAAAGGAGCTTTCTATTTATACCTTTTCGGATTTATTGGAACATTATCCGCACAGACATATCGACAAGACCCAGGTGCACAAGATAGGCTCCATTAGCCCCGCCACCGACTTTGTGCAGGTGGTAGGCATCTTACAGCAGCCTGCTTTAATGGGAGACAAAAGGGCAAGGCGCCTAGTTGCACAGTTAACAGATGATACAGGCACGCTGGAGCTAGCATGGTTTCAGGGGGCTAACTGGGTGCAAAAGAACCTAGTTCCTGGCCAGAAATACCTTGTTTTTGGCAAAACTGGATTTTTTAATGGCAAGCCACAAATGGTGCATCCCGAAATTGAAATTTTTACCCCAGCCAAAGAAGGTGGTAAAGATTATTTGGAACCCGTGTATCCGGCCACCGAAAAATTAAAAGCAAGAGGGCTCAATGGAAGACAACTGGCAAAACATACGTACCAGCTATTTTCCATGCTAAAACCCGCAGATATACCAGAAAATTTACCTGCTACTATATTGTCTGGTTATAAGCTCATGAAACGTTATGAGGCGTATTCAAATATTCATTTCCCAGTATCCGAAAAAGCCTATAAAGCAGCCCTGCGCCGCTTAAAATTTGAAGAATTATTTGTGGCACAAGTGCGCCTTAATTTGGTGCGCATTTCTAGGCATCAATCAAGTAGAGGCGTCATATTTGAAAAAGTTGGCGACTTCTTTAATACTTTTTACAACCAGTATTTGCCTTTCGAATTAACGGGTGCTCAAAAAAGAGTGCTCAAAGAAATTAGAACAGATACCGCTAGGGGTAGACAAATGAACCGTCTTTTACAAGGAGATGTAGGCAGCGGTAAAACCATTGTGGCGCTCTTAAGTATGCTACTTGCTGCCGACAATGGATTTCAAAGTTGCTTAATGGCACCCACCGAAATTTTAGCGCAGCAGCATTACCAAGGACTCAGTGAATTATTAAAAGATATGGGTGTAGAACTGGCTTTATTAACAGGTAGTACTAAAACAGCTGCAAGAAAAAAAATCATGCAGGGTTTGCAAGATGGATCGCTTCATTTTGTAGTAGGCACACATGCTGTTATTGAAGAAAAAGTTCAGTTTCATAATTTAGGTTTTGTGGTTGTTGATGAACAACACCGCTTTGGTGTTGCGCAGCGTGCAAAACTTTGGGAGAAGGCGGTAATTCCACCGCACGTACTCGTTATGACAGCAACGCCAATCCCTAGAACCCTTGCCATGACTGCGTATGGTGATCTTGATTATAGTATCATGGATGAATTACCACCGGGTAGACAACCTATTACAACGGTACACCGAAATGAAATGGCGCGCGCAACGGTAATGGATTTTGTGAAAACAGAAATTGAAAAAGGAAGGCAAGCATATTTTATTTATCCGTTAATAGAAGAGAGTGAAAAACTTTCTTACGAAGACTTGATGCAAGGCTATGAGCAAGTGAAAAGTTTTTTCCCGGAACCGAATTATAAAATTAGTATGGTGCATGGAAGACAACCCGCCGATCAAAAAGAAACCAACATGGCGCGCTTTGTAAATGGTGACACACAAATTATGGTAGCCACCACGGTTGTTGAAGTGGGGGTGAACGTGCCAAACGCCTCTGTTATGGTCATAGAAAGCTCAGAAAAATTTGGACTTTCTCAGCTACATCAGTTGCGTGGACGGGTAGGGAGGGGCTCCGAAAAAAGTTTTTGCGTTTTATTAACAGGTCAAAAAGTGAGCAATGATGCAAGGGAACGTATTAAAATAATGTGTGCTACCAATGATGGGTTCTTGATAGCCGAAAAAGACCTTGAATTAAGGGGCCCTGGGGATATTGAAGGTACCAGGCAAAGCGGTGCATTAAACTTTAAGCTCGCCAATATTGTTAATGATAAAGAAGTGCTGGAAGTGGCCAAAATAGCAGCCGAAAAGCTGGTAGAAGAGGACCATACCCTCACTTTGACAAAAAATTTAGAATTGAAAAACTATCTTCAGTCTCAAAAGTCTAGGTCGGGTTGGGGTAAGATATCGTAACTTTTAAAAAAACAAGATGTTGTTGCGCAGATTAATTGGTCTTTTATTGTTCATTTCTACTGCTTGTTTAACACAAGTGAGCGCGCAACAGTACCTCGAATTTGTTGAAAACAAAGGACAGTGGCCATCCGCTATTAAATACCAGGCACAAACGGTGGCAGGTGCTTTTGCACTTCAAAATAATGGGTATCGAGTACTCGTTCATAATCCTCAAGATTTAGCCGCTTTAAACACACACCCTCGCGAAAAAAATTACACTCCTGCAACTTCAGAAAATTTTGACGGCGTTTTGCATTCGCATGCTTACGAAGTGAAATTTTTAAATACCAATCCCAATCCAACGATTGTTCCAGAAAAAATGCAATCGTCTTACAATAATTATTTTATTGGAAACGATTCTACTAGGTGGGCGAGTGATTGCAAAATTTACAAAGCGGTTGTTTATAAAGACGTTTATCCTGGCATTGATATCAGGTATTACACCAATGAAGCGCAATTAAAATATGATATTATTGTACACCCCGGTGGTGACGTTTCAAAAATTGTATTGTACGTAGATGGCGCAGATGGAATTAAAATAAAAAATCGTGCACTTGAAATAAAAACAAACGTTACGACTGTTTCTGAATTAGCACCATACGCTTATCAATTAAAACAGCAAGGAAAAAAAGAAGTAGTTTGTGATTATGCTGTAAAAGGAAACATCGTAAAATTTTCGATTGCCGGCGATTACGATAATACAGAAACACTTGTGATCGATCCATCCATTGTGTTTTATGGTTATACCGGAAGCACTGCTGATAATTGGGGCTTTACCGCTACTTACGATCCGCAAGGAAATTTTTATGCAGGCGGCATTGTATTTGGAAGCGTTGGTTTGTTTCCCGTAAGTAATGGCGCCTTTCAAACAACTTTTGGTGGTGGCGTTCCGGAAGGTGATATAAGTGCGATTGATATTGGCATCATGAAATTTGATCCTAGTGGAGCTAACCGCGTATACGCAACATATATAGGGGGTAAGGGAAATGAGCAGCCACATAGTTTGGTGGTGGATGCTGCAGGAAATTTAATTATTGCAGGTAGAACATCATCGGGTAGTACCTATCCTGTAAAAGGCTTATCGTCATATGGTCCGTTAGGTGGACTTTTTGATATTATTGTAACCAAATTAAATGCAACAGGAACGGCACTTGTAGGCTCTATGCGTATTGGTGGAACTGCCGATGATGGGGTAAATATCAGGCCCAATTATACCAGACCGCAAACATCCGAATCTACCAGAAGAAATTATGGTGATGATGCGCGTAGTGAGGTAATTGTAGATGGTGCAGGTAATATTATTTTAGCATCAGCAACTCAGTCTAACGATTTTAAAGTTTCGGCGGGCGCGTTTCAATTAACAGCTGGCGCAAAAACGGCAACGCGTTTGCAAGATGGTGTTGTAATAAAAATGACACCTAATTTAGACGCCGTTATTTTTAGTTCCTACTTAGGAGGTAATGATGATGATGCAGCATTTGTGCTCGCCATCAATCCACTAACAGGATTTATTTATGTTGCAGGTGCTACTGCAAGCACAAATTTTCCGGGTAGTAAAGCAGGTGTTTTATTTGGCACCAACCAAGGAAATATTGATGGCTTTGTTACGATTATTAGTCCGGATGGAACAAGGCAAATTGCAACCAGTTATTTTGGAACCACCGGCGCCGATATTATTTACGGCATTCAGTTTGACAAATATGGGTTCCCTTATATAATGGGAACTACAACCCTTGCTTGGCCTATTATTAACTCACCCTTTAATAGTGGCGGTAATCAAGCCAATGGAAAACAGTTTATTGCCAAATTACAACCAGATTTAACTCAGTTTTTATACTCCGCAAATTTTGGAACCGCAACAGGTAGTTTCCCCAATATTTCACCTACTGCTTTTTTGGTTGACCGTTGTGAAAACGTATATGTATCTGGCTGGGGAGGTACATTAGCACCTGGGTTTCCATCTGCGGGCACCAGGGGTTTAACAACATTTGGCTCAGGTCAATTGAGTACCACCACAGATGGAGAAGATCTTTACTTTTTTGTGTTGGAAAGAAGCGCAAAAAATATTTTATACGCCACATTTTTTGGATCTATTACAGGAGCCAATGGTCCATTAGCTGACCACGTTGATGGAGGTACTAGTCGCTTCGATAAAAATGGCACCATTTATCAATCGGTATGTTCATGCTTAGGTTCTAATCCAGCCCCTGGCACTGCATTACGAGGTACTGCAGGGGTATGGTCGCCAAATAATATGTCTGCCGATCCTAACTCGGCGCACTGTAATTTACTAGCCATTAAACTTGCATTTAATTTAGCAGGGGTGGGAGCTGGTTTAAAAGCATCCATTAAGGGAACCGTAAGAGATACTTCTGGTTGCGTTCCCATGACCGTAGATTTTACAGACACACTTGCTCAAGGCAAATCGTATGTTTGGGATTTTGGCGACGGCACCACGCCTTTAAAAACAAATACTGCAACAATCTCTCATAATTTTACAGCAGTAGGTATGTACAAAGTAATGCTCGTTGCCATCGATTCTAGTACCTGTAATATTGCTGATACTACTTTTATAAATATGCATGTTAGAAATGATAATGCGAGTTTGTCATTTGTTTCAAATAAAATCCCACCCTGCGATAAATTAACTTTTGAATTTGATAATACCAGTACAGGCCCCGCTTCTAAACCTTTTTCCAATAAAAGTTTTACTTGGGATTTTGGTGACGGAACTAAATTAGCCGCAGGGTCCGGTATTGTAACGCATATGTATATTATTGGAGGGGCCTACAATGTTAAGCTCACTTTAAATGACACCAACTATTGTAATAGCCCCGATAGTTTAATCAAGCAAATTAGTTTGTCGCCAAACGTGATTGCTAATTTTACCTATCCAGCTGCTGCGTGCACACCGTTTAATGCCGTTTTCAAAAACACATCTACTGCGGGGCAGCAGTTTTTTTGGGATTTTGGTGATGGTGCAACCTCTGCACAGTCAAATCCATCGCATGTATTTGCAAGACCTGGCAACTATTCGGTACAACTCATTGCCGTTGATCCCAATACCTGTAATAAACGGGACACAATTACCCATATTATAACGGTTGTAAATAAGCCAACAGCATCTTATACCTATTCGCCTAATCCAACCATGCCAAACATGCCTATACAGCTTGTAAATACATCGTCTGGTGCTGTTTCTTACAAATGGATTTTTGGAGACGGAAAAACTTTAGTTACCGCTAAAAGAGACACGATCATTTCATATCAGTATCAAAAAACAGGTACCTACAATGTTTGTTTAATTGCGTTTAATGCAGCAGGCTGTTCTGACACAACCTGTACTTCCATTGATATTAGTGTGGAGGTGGGGTATAGTGTTCCAAATGCATTTTCTCCAAACGGAGATGGCGTAAATGACAGGGTTTTTATTAGAGGATTTGGTGTTTCAAAAGTGAGCTTCCAAATTTTTAATAGATGGGGTGAATTGGTTTTTGCATCAACAGATGTTAACGCTGGTTGGGATGGATATTATAAAGGAAAATTACAAGCACAAGACGTGTATCATTATAGTGCTGTTGTTGAGTTTTATACAGGTGAAAAATTAGCTAAAAAAGGAGACATTACTTTACTGAGGTAGTTTATGAATTATAAAGCACTGTACATATTATTGTTTGGTTTTGTTGCGAATTTGTTTGATGCAAATGCGCAAGACTTACATTTTAGCCAGTACTTTAATGCACCTATTTTAGTAAACCCTGCCAATACAGGTTTTAATCCTGACAATGACTACCGAATTGGCGGAAACTACCGTAATCAGTGGTCTGCAGTGGGGTCGCCTTACAAAACTATGTCTGTGTGGGGTGACGTTCAATTGTTTACCAACAAATTTGAAAATGGCTGGGTGGGTGTTGGTGGTGCATTGTATCGCGACGTTGCTGGCTCTAGTAATTTAATGAATACGAGCGCATATGCTTCTATTGCTTATCATCAAATGCTTGGTTATAGTAGTTTGTTAAGTATAGGTTTTTCGGGCGGGTTCATTAGTAAAAAAATAGACATTGCAAAGCTCTCTTTTGACAACCAGTGGAATGGTAAATTTTTTGATGCAACACTTCCTTCTAATGAGCCTTTTGCGTTTAGTCAAACTTCTTACGCCGACTTGCAAGCAGGTATTAATTATGCTTATTTTTCTTCCGAAAAATTTTATTTTAATGCAGGCTTGAGCGCGCAACATATCAATAGACCCAAAGAAAGCTTTTTTGACCAGCTCGTTTCAGACGCAAGTATCGATATGCGCTATACCGCTTTTTTAAATGCAAGTATAAAAGTGGGTGAATCATGGATTGTAAATCCAAATGCGTATATCAGTAAAATGAATACGGCTTCCGAGTTGGTGGTGGGCGTTAACGCCAATCGAGACCTTAGTGGTGATGGCTCCCAGCAAATGATACTGGGGCTTTATTTTAGAAATGCAGATGCCGTTGTACCTGTTTTTGGATTTCAATTAAACGACACCAGGTTTACTTTTAATTACGATGCCACTATTTCGACCCTAAAATCTGCTAACAATACAAGAGGGGCATACGAGGTTTCTATCGTTAAAACAGGAGTTGTTTCTTCGGCCCTAGCTAGGGGTGTAAGATGTCCTTCGGTTAAATTCTAATTCTTTCCTTATTTTTAGAGCATTATTACAAGCATATATTTATTCTAGTATGAAATATTTACAACTCGATCAGCAAATTTTTATAGGTAATCGCAAACGTTTTGTGAAGGAAATGAAGCCAAACAGTATTGCCATTTTTGTTAGTAATGACGAGTGGCCTTCTAATGGCGATGCGCTTCATGGCTTTAAACAAAACACTGATTTGTATTGGTTGTCTGGTATTGAGCAGGAAGATTCGATGGTTGTATTATTTCCAGATTGTCCCGATCCAAAATATCGTGAAGTATTGGTGCTAGTAAGGCCCAACGAACTAAAAGAAAAGTGGGATGGTAAAAGATTACGTACCGCAGATGCTACCGCCATTTCAGGTATTCAAACCATTGTGTGGTTAGATTCTATAGATGCCATGCTTCAAACATGGGTTCATTTAGCGGATACTATGTATTTAGACACCAACGAAAATGATCGCAAGGCAACAGATATTGCAAGCAGAGATTACCGTTTTGTTGCAGAAATGAAAGCGAGGTACCCACTTCATGGCTATGAGCGTGCTGCTAAAATTATGCGCAAACTAAGAGCTGTAAAATCAAAAGAAGAAGTAGCTGTTATTAGCAAAGCCATAGACATCACAGATCAAACTTTTAGACATTTACTAGGCTTTATAAAACCTGGTGTAACGGAGTATGAAATTGAAGCAGAAATTTATCATCAACTTTTAAAGAGGCGCGCAACTGGTCCAGCATACCACAGTATTATTGCAAGTGGCGATAGGGCAAGAACGCTTCATTATGTTTCAAACAATGCAATATGTAAGGCAGGCGAGATGCTCCTCATGGATTTTGGCGCCGAGTATGGTGGTTACTGCGCTGATTTAACAAGAACAGTGCCCGTTAGTGGCGTATTCACAAAGCGTCAAAAAGAAGTGTACAATGCATGTTTGCATTTGCACAATTATGCCAAATCAATTTTAAAGCCGGGTATTTCAATTGTTCATTACACGGATAAAGTAGGGGCAGAAGCTACCAAACAATTTGAAAAAATTGGACTTTTAACAAAAGCATCAATTAAAAATCAAGATCCTGAAAATCCGGCTTACCGTAAATATTTATACCATGGCATTTCGCATCATTTAGGACTTGATGTACATGACCTTGGAACAAGAACGGCGCCCGTTCAAGCTGGCATGGTATTTACCATTGAACCTGGTATTTATATTGAAGAAGAACAAATGGGTATTCGAATAGAAAATAATTTCTGGGTCACAAAATCTGGCAATATAGATCTCATGAAAAATATTCCAATTACTGTAGAAGAAATTGAATCATACATGAAAACCGCATCGGTAAAAAGAAAGAAATAATAGTATGATAAAAAAGCAAATCCCTAATTTATTTACCCTACTCAATTTGTTTTTTGGGTGTATTGCAATTGTGTATATCACAGAGCCTGGTATTATCATTACAGAAAGTCCTTCTGGCCAAAATTTAATTGAAATACCACAGCAAATTTATCGGGCAAGTATTTGTATTGCACTTGCTGCTGTTGTTGATTATTTTGACGGGTTCTTAGCCAGACTATTCGGAAGTTCTTCAGAAATGGGGAAGCAATTAGATTCGTTAGCCGATTTAGTTAGTTTTGGCGTAGCCCCTTCTTTAATTGCGTATCAGTTTTTAAAACTCTCATTAGCTCAAGATGTTGATGGCTTGTCTACCTCTTGGGTTCAACTCTTGACCGTATTTATATTGCCATGTGGAGCTGCTTTTAGACTAGCAAGGTTTAATATATCTGCACCATCAACTTCAGGCTTTACAGGGGTTCCTGTGCCAGCTGTGGGGCTATTGTTTGCCTCATTTCCAGTAATATATTGGTATGCACCTATGGATCAAGCCATGGTAACTGGCCTATTACTTAATAAATGGTTTTGGTATATTGTTGTGCTTGGTTGTAGTTATTTAATGGTTTCTACACTACCTATGATGGCTTTTAAATTCGACAAATTTTCCCTTAAAAAGCTACTACCGCTGCTTATTTTAGTGGGTATTGGGGTTCTTTCGGCCATTTGTTTTGGTTGGATAGCCGTTCCAATTGTGTTTATTGCTTATGTAGTTCTATCTTTGTCCCTCAAATATTGGTACGTATGATTTTCAATGTTCAGATTAAGGTAATGCCTTTAAAAGATTTATTAGACCCTCAAGGTAAAGCAGTTTTAAGTGGGCTAACAAATTTAGAAATCACTGCTGTTAAGGATGTACGTGTAGGTAAAAATATTAGCTTACAAATTGAAGCAGATAGTAAAGAAGCTGCTACCGTAATTGCAGAAAATGCTAGTAAAAAATTACTCGCAAATGCAGTGATGGAATATTTTGAAATTGAATTTTTAGCGTAATTCGCATCAACTCTAAAGCCATGCTATACCTGGTACCTACTCCACTTGGTAATTTAAAGGACATGACTTTAAGAGGTATTGAAGTGTTACAATCGGTAGATGTTATTTTGTGTGAAGACACCAGAACTTCTTCTAAACTGTTGCAACATTATCAAATACAAAAACCACTTTCTCCTTACCATCAGCACAACGAGCACAAAATTGTAGCGCATTTAATAGATCAGCTTAAAGCGGGTAAAACTTTTGCACTCATTACAGATGCAGGAACACCTGCCATTTCTGACCCTGCTTTTTTATTGGTGCGCGAATGCGTTAAAGAAGGCGTAAAAGTAGAATGTTTACCTGGCGCTACGGCCTTTGTACCGGCACTTGTTAATAGCGGCATTCCAACCAATCGTTTTGTTTTCGAAGGGTTTTTACCCCTAAAAAAAGGGAGACAAACCATGTTAAAAGAATTGGCAATTGAGCCTCGAACCATTATTTTGTATGAAAGCCCCATGCGACTTGTAAAGACCCTCAAAGAGTTGGCCGTATACTTTGGTGAAAACCGGTTAGCGAGCGTTAGTAGGGAGCTAACCAAAATGTTTGAAGAAAATAAGCAAGGCAGTTTAGCGGAGTTGGCTGTTTATTTTGAGTCAAAAGCAGTTAAAGGTGAAATTGTAATTGTTGTTGCTGGCGCCGAATAATTCCTTAATTTTATTAACACACTTTAATTGCATAAAAATGAAAAAAATTTTATTGTTTGGTTTCGTATGTTCATTCGTAATGCATGCATCCACACTCGTGGCACAGCCTGATCGTCCGCAACAGCGTATTAAGTATACCATTCAAGCAAATATGGATGTGGTGTCTAATAAAATTAATGGCACCGAAAAAATAGTATACACCAACAATTCTTTAGATACATTAAGCAAGATTTTTTTTCATACGTATTGGAATGCTTTTCAGCCAGGAAGTAGTATGGATATTAGAAGTCGAGAACTTGGCCAAATTCAAATTAGACCTGCTTCTAAAAATAGTGACGGACTAGATTGGGATGCACGCGTTAAAGATCGTATTAGTAAATTGTCTCCTTCAGAAATTGGTTATCAGCATGTAAAGCAAGTAAAAATCAATGGTGTTGCTCAGGTTTTAAAAGAGCATGAAACGATATTAGAAGTGGTTTTATCAAAAGTGGTGTTGCCAAAATCATCAGTGCAAATGGAAGTTGAATTTGAGGCGCAAGTGCCTATTCAAATTAGAAGAAGTGGAAGAGACAACAAAGAAGGTATTAGATATAGTATGAGTCAGTGGTATCCTAAAGTTGCCGAATACGATTATCAAGGTTGGCATGCCAACCAATATGTTGCTAGAGAGTTTTATGGCGTTTGGGGTGATTTTGATGTAAACATCACCATCGATAAAAATTATTTTGTTACCGCAGGTGGAGACTTGCAAAATCCGCAAGAAATAGGGATGGGTTATGAATCACCTGGAACAAAAGTTACAAACAGTTCAAGCGCTACTAAAACATGGAAATGGCAAGCTTACAATGTGCATGATTTTATGTGGGCCGCCGATACTGCGTATAAAATGATTACGCGTAAGCCTGCTGGGGGTGGTCCGCTTTTAAGAGTGGTATATAAAGCTGTAGATTCTTTAGAAAATAATTGGCAAAAATTAGCCGATGTAGTAAACAATGCGTATCCAATCATTGCAAAAACATTTGGTGCATATCCTTACAAAACTTACACATTTATCCAGGGTGGAGATGGAGGTATGGAATATCCAATGGCCACACTTATTAAAAGTGCTAGTACAGGCACAGCTATTCATGAATGGATGCATACTTGGTATCAGATGCTCATGGGTTCTAACGAATCATTGTATCCTTGGATGGATGAAGGCTTTACCGATTATGCAAGTACACGTGTGCTAGCAGAACTCAATGGCAGTAAGGGTTTTCCTTATGAAGGTTCTTACAGAAGTTACATTGGTTTAACAAAAAGCCCTTACGATGAACCTGCAAGTACGCATTCGGATCATTATAATACCAACTTAGCGTATAGCACTTCTGCGTACAGTAAAGGAGCTGTATTTATGAGCCAGTTGGGTTATGTTATCGGTGATTCTGTAAGGGATCAAGTGTTATTGGACTATTACAATGCTTGGCGGTTTAAACATCCCAATCCAAATGATTTTATTCGTATTGCCGAAAAAAGAAGCGGCCTAGAACTTGATTGGTACAAAGAATATTGGATCAATTCTACCAAAACAATTGATTATGCAGTAGGAGATATCAATCTTATTCAGGATCAAACAAACATTACCATTAAGCGTGTTGGTAAAATGCCAATGCCTATCGATGTATTGATAACGTATAAAGACGGCTCACAAGAAATGCATTATGTGCCATTAAATTTACAATTTGGTGAAAAGACCCAGGAAACTGCTGTGCCAAGAACGGTTCATCCAGAGTGGAAATGGGTAGATCCTATTTATCAATTAGCGGTATCAAAAACCATTAAAGATATTAAGTCTATTGAAATTGATCCATCGTTAAGAATGGCTGATGTGAATAGAAGCAATAATAAACTCGTAATACCGGATTAGTATTCCATTTCTTTGAGGGTGGGTGCTTTAAACCAAGTAATTACCACCACCAAAAGTGTCATACAACCGCCAAAAACAACACTCGGTACAACGCCCATCATTTTAGCAGCAACGCCACTTTCAAATTGGCCAAATTCATTGCTGCTATTAATAAACATAGAATTTACACTCATAACACGCCCGCGCATATTGTCGGGCGTTTTGAGTTGTAATATGGTGCCACGTATTACAACGCTAATGCCATCTACAATACCACTTATTAGTAGTACAGCAAATGTGAGCCAGAAAAATTTAGATAGGGCAAATACAATAATACAAATACCAAATAGCGCTACCGAAATAAGTAGTTTTTTTCCTTGTGCTTTTTTAAGTGGGAATACCGTTAAAAGTATAATAACAATAACGGATCCGATATCAGAAGCAGCGTTTAGCCATCCAAAACCAATGGGCCCCACTTTTAAAATATCTTTAGCAAAAACTGGAATCATAGCAACGGCGCCGCCAAATAAAACGGCAAATAAATCGAGACTTAATGCGCCAAATAATTCTTTGGTTTGATACACATACCTAAGTCCTTCTTTTACACTTTCCAAAGTTTTTTTCTCTCCAGGTTCATTGAGTGAAGGTTTGGGTTTAAGTTTTAGCATGCACAAATATCCGGCAAATACGAGGGTGCAAATGATGGCTAGTGACCCAGTATTACCAAGCATTGCAATTAAAAAGCCTACAATGGCATGACCCGTTACCGAAGCGCCTAGCCAAATGCCTTGACCCCAGGTAGTTGCATTTTGAATTGTTTTTTTTGGTACAATCGCAGATAAGATGGTGCCAAAAGTAGGTCCTGTAAATGACCTAAAAATACCCGTAAAAAAGATGGCAATATAAATACTAAATACAATCCAATGTTTACTTAATTGCCCGGCTGTAAAATTGGTAGAGAGTAATAATAAAAATAGAGCACAGGTAAAGTATAGTACAACACCTGTTAAAAGCAGTTTTCGTTTTTCGCTAATGTCAATAATATGTCCTGCATACAGCGATAATGAAACGGCAGGTATTACTTCAGATAATCCAATAAGTCCAATAGCAAATGGCTCATTGGTAAGTTCGTAAATCCACCAACCAACTAGCGTGCCCATCATTCTTAGACCCATAATAAACAGGAATCTCCCAAACATCAAAAACCTAAATTCTTCTATGCGCATGGCTTCAAACGGGTCATGTTTGGGGATGGTTGAAGTAGTTGCTGATTGCATTAAATGGTTTCGTAATTATGGAAGGTTAAAATAATGTTGACCTAGTGGTAAGTCTTTTTCTAATGCATCGAGGACTACTTGTACATGTTCCTCGTTGCCAATAAAATTGGCATTGCTGGCATCTATAAAAATGGTTTTTATATTGTGCTGCTTGATATAACTGGTGTATGTTTCTTGTAAATTAAACAAGTAATCATCTTTGATATCCTGCTCGTAGCTTCTATTTCTTTTTTTGATATTTTCTTGAAGTTTTTGAACAGGTGCGTGTAGGTAAATTAAAATATCCGGGTAATTTATTTGTTGGTGAATGATATCAAATAATTTTTGATAAAGCCTAAACTCTTCGTCTGGTAAATTCACTTTTGCAAACAACAAGCATTTGGTAAATAGATAATCGGATACGGTCACTTCTTGAAATAAGTCTTGGGTATGCAAAAAGTCTTTGAGTTGTTTATAGCGTTCTGCCATAAAAAATAATTCCAATGGGAAAGCGTATTGATCAGGCTTTTCATAAAACTTGGGCAAAAACGGGTTATCGGCAAATTGTTCTAATATCAGTTTTGCATTTAATTTTTGTGCCAGTATGTTTGCAAGCGTGGTTTTGCCAGCTCCTATATTTCCTTCAATTGTAATAAACTGATGCTTCATAAACGATCATTCTCAATGGGTAAAAATAAAGCCGAACTTGGCTTTTGCCGTTATTTTTTTTGCACATCAAGTGAGTCGGGGCATATTTCTAATAAATCCTCAATCGATTGGTCTAATAATGGGTGGTTTAAAGTAGGAGCGACTTCAACTAATGGCAATAAGGCAAATCTTCGGTTGTGCATTTGAGGGTGGGGAATTGTTAATTTTTCAGTATTTAAAACCAATTCGTCAATCATTAATATGTCTAAATCAATGGTTCGAGGGCCATATTTTTGGTCACGAACCCTACCCATTTCTAGTTCAATTGCCAACAGTTGATCCATCAGGGCTTCAGGTGGTAGAGGGGTGGTTACAATAACCGCTTGGTTATAAAAGGGAGGTTGATCCGTATTACCCCATGCAGCTGTTTCATACAATGAGGAGGAGCCGTTAATGGCCCCACAGGTTTCTGCTATTTTCTTTACAGCCATTTGCAAATACGCCGCTCGGTCACCTAAATTCCCGCCTATCAGTAAATATGCTGTGTTCATAAATTACCCTGTTAATCGCCTCAAATATCTTTAATTTCACGTCTATAAATGCAGGTGTGAACAATATTGTTCAACTTTTATCTTAACCGATTTCTATGAAGAGCTTTTTCAAAATATTTTTCGCCAGTTTATTAGCTTTAATTGTTTTTTCAATTCTAGGCGTTATGTTATTAATTGGTATTGCAGCATCGGCCTCAAGTTCCGACAAACCTACCATTGGTTCCGATGCTGTGCTAGTATTAGACCTTTCCAAACCTTTTAAAGAACGTGTACAAGAAAACCCGTTTGCTTCATTTTCTGGTGATGATGAATGGGAAACACCATCATTATTTGAATTGACAAAGCTTATAGAGCATGCAAAGCAAGATCCAAATGTGGAAGGGATTTATATTTTAGCGAGTAACAATGTGAATGGAATTGGTGCCTCTGAAGAAATCAGAAAAGCATTACTTGATTTTAGAAAGTCCAAAAAATTTATAATTGCATACGGCGAAACAATGACCCAAAAAGGATATTCAGTAGCAAATGTTGCTCAAAAGGTTTTCGTACATCCACAGGGTGGACTAGAATGGGCAGGATTTTCTAGTAATTTAATTTTCTTAAAAGGCATGTTGGATAAATTAGAAATTAAGCCCCAAATATTTTATGCAGGTAAATTTAAAAGTGCAACAGAGCCCCTTCGTGAAACGCAAATGACGGAAGCTAACCGCCTTCAAACAAGCGTTTGGTTAGGTGATTTGTACAATCAATTTTTATTTCAAACGGCTTCTGCACGCGGGTTAGATTCGGCTGTATTAAGATCTTTGGCCGTAGAAGGCAAAATCCAAACTGCAGCTGATGCACTTACCTACAATTTGGTAGATGGTCTAAAATATGATGACCAATTAAAAACTGAAATTACGGGTAGGTTAAATTTGCCAGTCAATTCAAAAATCAATTTTGTTTATTTTGGTGAATATGCAAAATCCGTTACCATCAATGAATCTAGCGCTTCCGAAAAAATTGCTGTTATTTATGCAAGTGGAGATATCGTGGGTGGAACAGGCACTGATGATCAAGTGGCAAGTGACGATTATAGAGAGCTTATTAGAAAAGCACGTTTGGATAAATCTGTTAAAGCGATTGTACTTCGTGTAAACTCTCCTGGTGGTAGTGCCCTTGCGAGTGATGTCATTTGGCGTGAAGTGACCTTGGCTAAAAAAGAAAAACCGGTAGTTGTATCGATGGGTGATGTTGCTGCATCTGGAGGATACTATATAGCATGTAATGCCAATAAAGTGTTTGCCAATGCATCTACCATTACAGGCTCAATTGGTGTATTTAGCATCGTTCCTAATATAGAATCGTTTTTGAAAAATAAAGTGGGTATTACTACTGATAGAGTAAGAACCGGTCCATTTGCCGATATGGGAAGTATGGACCGTGCGCTGACGGAGCCTGAAAAAAAGTTTTTTCAATCTTCCACGGATTCTATTTACCACACGTTTAAAACACGTGTGTCTGAAGGCCGTAAAAGAAATATCGAATACGTAGATAGTATTGCGCAAGGTCGTGTTTGGACGGGCACAAGAGGAAAGGCTGTAGGGCTTGTAGATGAAATAGGTACACTATCAGATGCTATACAAGCTGCCGCGTCATTGGCAAAAATCAAAACATACAGGCTTAAAGAATACCCCGAAAAAAAGAATATTTTAGAGCAACTCTTTAACAACTACAAGCATAGCATATCTATGAATTTAATAGAAACGGAGCTAGGTGCAGATCAGTTTTTAATGTTACAAGAGGTTAAAAAAGTAAAAGCGATGGTGGGAGTTCCTCAAACCAAATTGCCTTACGCAGTAAATATTCATTAATCCATTTTTATGTCTGCAAAGTATAGTCAAATACGTGCCATGCTGGCTATTACAAAGGGTAGCTTAAAAGCGATTCTGCGTAGTCCTTCTGCGGTGGTATTTAGTATTGCATTTCCCCTTATTTTTATTTTAGTTTTTGGTTTTATTGGAAGTGGGAGTGGTAAGCAGTCAGTTAAAATTGCTATCGATCCTATTTCAGATACAACGGGCCCCGTATATGCGGCACTTAATAACGTAAGCAGTATTAAAGTAGTGAAGGGAAGTGTTAGTGCCTTACAGCAAGATTTAGAAAAAGGCAGAATAACTGCAAGGGTAGCTGTTGTAAAAACAGGCTTATTAAGCCCTGCGTATACCATAAAAATCACCAGTTCCGGTGCAGTTATGCCTCAAAATATTCAGTTACTACAATCTGTTTTAAACGGCGTGATTGCTGGCATGAATCAAAAATATTTTGCAACCAATCAAACGGTGGCAACAGTGGATGCAACTATAACACAAATACCAGGCAGGGCCTATAAAACAATTGATTTTATCTTGCCTGGTCAACTTGGTTTTTCTTTGTTAAGTTCTGGTGTTTTTGGGGTTGCTTTTTTGTTTTTTAACCTGCGTCAACAGCTTGTATTAAAGCGGTTTTATGCCACGCCTATTAAGCGTCCTTACATTGTACTTGGCGAAGCGCTTAGTAGGGTTATATTTCAGCTTTTAACAGCTGTTATTGTTATTGGTGTTGGTCACTTTGCATTTGGCTTTACACTTGTGCACGGATTTGCAACTTTTGTAACAATTATGTTACTTAGTTTCGTAGCCCTTATCTTATTTATGGGTTTTGGATTTATAGTAAGTGGCTTAGCAAAAAACGAAAGCACCATACCTCCATTTGCAAATTTGTTTACGCTGCCTCAGTTTTTATTGGCAGGCACTTTTTTTTCGGTAGAAGCATTTCCAGCATGGTTACAACCTATTTGTAATGCACTTCCTTTAACACACTTTAATAATGCAATGCGCAATATCGCTTTCGAAGGAGCTTCCTTGGCTGCTTGTAGTAAAGAGTTGTTGATACTAGGTTTATGGATTGTGGGCGTTTATGCGGTAGCTTTTAAAACATTTAAATGGGATTAACATGCGTGTTATAAAATTAGGACTTATAAGTATAGTTGTTTTCTTTGCATTATTTACACTTGGTGGCTTGTTACTGCCATCTCATAATATTGTGTCTCGTGCAGTTAATATTAAAGCAAAGCCTGTTTCCATATTACCGCTCGTTCAAAACAAACAACAGTGGCATTTATGGATTGAAGGGATAGATAGTGCTACTATCCAGCAAAAGCAAACAGTTCAAATTATTTCTGTTTCAGATTCAGTTGTAGTAGCCAATTGGAAAACTGCAGAGGCAAATTATACAACAAAATTCAGATTTATTTATAACCCAGGACAGGCTGTTACCATTGTGCAGTGGCAATTTGAACAAGACGTAAAATGGTACCCTTGGGAGCGTTTAAGTTCGCTCATGAACGATAAGATACTAGGTACTTTAATGGAAAAAAACCTAGCTAAACTTCAGTTATTGGTAGAAGCCAGCTAGGTTTTTTATAAAAGATTTTTTCTAATCAATTAGACAATCACAATTAGATAATTAATAGTGCATCGCCGTAACTAAAGAAACGGTATTTGTCTTTGATGGCTTTTTTGTATGCTTCCATCGCTAAGTCGTAACCTGCAAATGCGCAAGTCATAATTAACAAGCTTGTTTTTGGTAAATGGAAGTTGGTTACAAGACTATCTGCTACATTAAAATTATAAGGAGGGTGGATAAAGTGATTGGTCCAGCCTTCACTAGGTTTCAATAGTTTTTGGGCTGTAAAGCTACTTTCCATGGCACGCATGGTAGTAGTACCAATTGAGCAAATGCGCCTTCCGTTTTGTTTGGCTTTGTTTACGATATTGCAAGCTTCTTCCGTAATTTGGTAGTATTCGGCATCCATTTTGTGTTTGCTTAAGTCTTCTACTTCGATGGGTCTAAAAGTGCCCAAGCCCGTATGAAGCGTTACTTCTGCAAATTTTACGCCTAAAATCTCACATCTTTTAATAAGCTCTTTGCTAAAGTGTAAACCAGCAGTAGGAGCTGCTACAGCACCTTCATGCTTTGCATATACTGTTTGGTAACGCTCTTTATCTTCATCGTCAGGTTTGCGTTTGATATATTTTGGTAAAGGCGTTTCACCTAAAAATTCTAACATTTTTTTGAAGCTCTCATCGTCGTCATCCCATAAAAAACGAATGGTCCGACCACGACTTGTGGTATTATCGATAACTTCAGCTACCAATTCTTCATTGTCGCCAAAATATAATTTATTACCGACTCTGATTTTTCTTGCGGGATCAACTATCACATCCCAAAGGCGGTTTGGTTTGTTTAATTCACGCAGTAAAAAAACTTCAATTTTAGCACCGGTTTTTTCTTTACGGCCATACATACGCGCCGGAAATACTTTGGTGTTGTTTACTACAAAAACGTCTTTATCATCATAGTATTCTAAAATGTCACGGAAGTTTTTATTTTCCATATGACCACTTTTTCTGTCTACTACTAGAAGGCGACTGTCTTCTCTTCTTTTGGTTGGATTTTGTGCGATCAGGTTTAACGGTAGATCGAACTTAAATTGTGATAATTTCATGTTACGGCATGATTTTTAGTGAAGGCTGCAAAAGTAGGTAAAAATTGCCAAAATTAAGGTAGGGATGCAATAAGTTCCTGTGTATAAAGGCTTTTCGGCGAATGGTAAACGCTATCGGCAGGCCCTATTTCTTCAATTTTACCTTGGTTCATCACCATGATTCGGTCGCTAATGTATTTGACCACCGACAAGTCGTGGGTGATAAATAGTGCCGAAAACTGCATGGATGCTTTAAGCTCATTAAGCAGGTTCAATACCTGGGCCTGAACACTTACATCGAGTGCAGAAACACTCTCGTCGCAAATTACAAATTTGGGTTCCATAATAAGTGCTCTGGCGATTACAATTCTTTGACGCTGTCCTCCACTAAATTCGTGGGGGTATTTCTCAAAACAATCCGCTGGTAATTCTACTTTTTTAAGCATCTCAATTACCCGTTCTTTTCTTTCTGATTTATTGGATACGATATTATGTACTAGCAGTGGTTCTGCAATTGCATCACCAATGCGCATGCGAGGATGCAAAGAACTATAGGGGTCTTGAAATATAAGTTGTATGATTTTTTTGTAATGTGGATTGTAGGGCTTATTAGGAGCGGCAATGGTTTCTCCATTATAAACAATGGACCCTTCGTTAATAGTTTGTAGTCCAACAATGGATCTGCCAAGCGTTGTTTTACCACACCCAGATTGTCCAACAAGACCTAGTGTTTCCCCTTCTTTAATATCAAAAGAAATTTGATCTACTGCGGTAAAACTTTTGGTGACTTTGCCAAAAATGTTTGTTGCTACAGGAAAGCGAATGGAAACATTATTTATTGCTAACAAAGTTTTATTATGAATGGCCTCAGGCTGGATGTCTTTTATGTTAACAGTAGGAGCCAAATAGTTCGCATTCGATAAAAAATCGCTTACCACGGGAAGCCTGTAGCCTTTTGGGTAAAGCCCGGGCCTACAAGCCAAAAGTGCCTTCGTATAAGGGTGTTCGGGGTTTTCAAATAATGCTTTTGTGTTATTCTCTTCTACTACTTCACCTTTATACAATACGGTAACAGCGTCTGCAAAAGATGAAACGACATTTAAATCATGGGTGATAAATAAAATGCCCATGCCCGTTTCTTGTTGCAAATGTTTGAGTAATGCTAATATACTTTTTTGTACTTGAACATCGAGTGCCGTAGTTGGTTCATCGCAAATGAGTAAATCTGGTTTGCCGCTCATGGCCATGGCAATCATGACGCGTTGTTTTTGGCCACCGCTTAATTCGTGCGGGTATTTGTCAATCGCTTTTTTTGGGTCGTTTATTTTAACGCTTTTAAATAACCCAATGGCTTCTTTGGTTGCTACCTCTTTTGAAATACCTTGGTGCAGCATAATTGTTTCAATGATTTGTTTGCCGCAAGTAAGTACTGGATTTAAAGCAGTCATGGGTTCCTGAAATATCATCGCAATTTTCGAGCCTCTAATGGCCTCAATTTCAGGTGCACTTGTTTGAAGTAAATCGATAGCGGTTCCTGATTGATCATAAAATAGAATCGACCCTTTTTTATAGGCGGCAGGGGGGCTAGGAATCAGTTGTAAAATTGACATGGAAGTAACCGATTTGCCAGAGCCTGATTCGCCTACGAGGGCTCTAATTTCTCCTCTATTAACCCTTAGGGATACCTCTTTAACAGCGGTGAAACTTTTGTTCTCCGTTTCAAATGTTACGGTTAGGTTATTGATCGCTAAAAGGGGAGCGCCCATTTTGTCTAAGTTTTACACAAGATTAAACAAATAAATTCCCTATTTTAAGATAATGTGGATTAATATTTGTTAAAGCTGTTCTATATTGTAATGGTTCGCTTAATTTTGCACTTACACCTGTTAGTTTATTAACAGCATAGGTCATCTAAATGTTTGATTATGATTCGAAAAGGCTGGTGGAAACTGTTCGCATTTATGCTACTATTTTACGTAAGTACTTATGGTTTTATTGTAAAAGTTCCAAAGCTAGATGATAGAATGGAAAACTCTATTCGTAACATGTTTTTTCATGTGCCAATGTGGTTTTCTATGATGATTTTACTTTTTGTTTCTGTGTGGTATGCTGCTAAGTTTTTAAGAACTGCTGCACCCAAAGACGATTTTTATTCTAACGCATTTGCAGCTACCGGAACCTTGTATGGCTTTTTAGGTTTGTCAACGGGTGCGATATGGGCTAACTATCAGTGGGGTAGTCCATGGAGTGGAGACCCTAAACAAAATGGTGCTGCAATAGCGATGCTTATTTACCTCGCTTATTTTGTTTTGCGTGGCAGTATGACCGACGATGACAAACGTTCACGCATTGCTGCAGTCTATAATATTTTTGCCTTTTTTATGCTTTTCCCAACGCTTTGGATTTTGCCAAGACTCACAGAGTCGCTTCATCCTGGCGGTCAGGGTAGCGAAGGTAATCCAGGTATTAATGGAAGGGATATGGATGCCAACATGAGGTCTGTATTTTATCCTGCCGTAATTGGTTGGACACTTTTAGGTGTCTGGGTAAGTACTTTGAAAATTAGATACGAACTATTAAAAGAAAAATAAAATATGAAAAAGCTTTTTACATCAATGGTTGTTTTGCTGTTTGTATTTGTTTGCTGCATTACAGTAAATGCGCAAACTCAAGTCGCTGCTGCTAATTCCGATATCATGAGAAGCAATGGAAAAATATATGTTGTTATGGCTGTGGTTTTCACAATTGTAACAGGGTTATTTTTGTATGTTTTTTCTATTGATAAAAAAATCTCAAAATTAGAAAATAAATAAAACGATTGCTATGTCAACGAATACGCCATATAGTTTTTTTAAAAGTGTAGAAAAAAGTTTTGATAAAGCTTCTAAGTTTACAACTTGGGAAAACGGGTTGCTTGAGCAAATCAAAGCATGTAATAGTGTGTACAGTATGCGCTTTCCAGTAAAAATGGATGATGGTAGAATTGAAGTTATTGAAGCTTACCGTGTGCAACATTCGCAACATAAATCTCCATGTAAAGGGGGGATTCGTTTTAGTGAAGAAGTAAACCAAGATGAAGTCATGGCGCTTGCCTCTTTAATGACCTACAAATGTGCGATTGTAAATGTGCCATTTGGTGGTGGCAAAGGCGGTATTAAAATTAATCCACGTGCACACTCTGCATATGAGTTAGAAAAAATTACGCGTAGATATACTGCAGAGCTTGTTAAAAAGAATTTTATTGGTCCTGGTATTGACGTCCCTGCGCCAGATTATGGTACCGGCGAACGTGAGATGGCATGGATTGTTGATACGTATGCTTCATTAAAGCCAGGCGACATTGATGCAGCAGGTTGTGTAACGGGTAAACCTATTACACAAGGTGGTGTTAGAGGTAGAAAAGAAGCAACGGGTCTTGGTGTGTTTTTTGGTATTCGTGAAGTTTGTAACATGCAGGGCGAAATGGAAAAGCGTGGTTTAACTGTTGGTGTAGCAGGTAAAACAGTTGTAGTACAAGGGTTAGGAAATGTGGGATACCATAGTGCTAAGTTTTTTAGAGAACATGGATCAAAAGTAATTGCCATTGCTGAATTTGAAGGCGCTATTTTTAATGCTGATGGATTACATGAAGAAGAAGTGTTTCAGCACCGTAAAAAAACGGGATCTATTTTAAATTTTCCGGGTGCTACCAATATTGTAAAAAGCACAGAGGCATTAGAGCTTGCTTGCGATATTTTAATTCCAGCTGCACTTGAAAATGTTATCAATGGCGAAAACGCCCCTCGAGTACAAGCTAAAATTATTGGGGAAGCTGCCAATGGTCCTTTAACCCCTGAGGCGGATGAAATATTTGCGGCAAAAGGAACACTTGTAGTGCCGGATATGTATTTGAACGCAGGTGGTGTAACGGTTTCGTATTTTGAGTGGTTAAAAAATTTAAGCCATGTTCGTTACGGTCGAATGGAAAAAAGGTTTACAGAAAATTTAAATACGCATATACTTTCTCAAATTGAAGGCCTAACTGGAAAAACGGTTTCAGATACGGAGCGTAGTTTTATTATGCACGGTCCTGAAGAAGTAGATTTAGTACATAGTGGGTTAGAAGAAACCATGATTACTGCTACAAGAGAAATTATGCAAATTTGGAAAGACAATCCATCGATCCCTGATATGCGCACGGCTGCTTATGTGTGTGCTATTAACAAGGTAGGAACGTCTTATGCAGAGCTTGGCATTTTCCCTTAATCGGCAATAAAATTTGGGAGTGTTTCCATTACAATTGGCGTTTGATTTTTGATATTAAAGCCAAATGTGTCATTGCCGTTTGTTATAACAATGTACTGTGTTTCTAGTTTGCTATTATAATGTAAAACTTGCCTAAGTACATTTTCGCTGAGGGGGACATTCATCTCTTTACATTCAACAATTAACCAAGGTTTGGTGTCTTTGTAAACAAGGATATCAAACCTTTTTTTTGTGTCACCCCATTTGATTTCTTTTTCGATGGCAATAAGGGAAGCAGGAACTTTTTGCTTTTGAACCAGCACTTGTAAAAAGTTTTGTCGAACCCATTCTTCCGGCGTCAAACGAACCCAAATTTTTCTAAATGGGTCAAAAATTTGCTCTTTTTGGTCCAATGTTTTGATTTGGTGCACAAAGCTTGGATATTCCACTTGAATCATAGGAGTTATATTATCGAGGCTTTTTTGTAATTTAGCCAATTAACTTTTTTCAAATATAACCCTACTGGGTTTAAATGACGAACCTATGAAAACGAAAGAAGAAATTGTGAACAACTGGCTTCCTAGATATACCGGGGAGCAACTTCAAAATTTTGGTAAGTATATTTTGCTTACAAATTTTAGCAATTATGTAAACTTGTTTGCCGATTGGAATGGGGTGGAAGTGGTTGGCAAAGACCGTCCCATGCAGTGTGCAACAGCTGGTGGTATCACCATCATAAACTTTGGTATGGGTAGCCCCGGAGCAGCAACAGTCATGGATTTATTAACGGCTATCGAACCAGAAGCGGTATTGTTTTTAGGTAAATGTGGGGGGCTTAAAAAACGTAATAGTTTAGGTGACTTAATATTACCTATTGCTGCTATTAGAGGTGAAGGTACATCCAATGATTATTTCCCTCCAGAAGTGCCTGCTATGCCAGCCTTTGCTTTACAAAAAGCGATTTCAACAACCATCAGAGATTATAAAGTGGATTATTGGACGGGTACGGTATATACCACCAATAGAAGGGTATGGGAGCACGACGAAGTGTTTAAAGATTATTTAACGCGTGTTCGTGCCTATGCCATTGACATGGAAACGGCTACCATTTTTACGGTAGGGTTTTATAATAAAATTCCAACGGGTGCACTTCTTTTAGTGAGTGATCAACCCATGGTTCCAGAAGGGGTAAAAACAGAAGCCAGTGATGTAAAAGTGACCAGTGCTTTTGTAGAAAACCATTTAAAAATAGGAATCGATTCTTTAAAGCAATTGATTAATAAAGGACAAACGGTAAGGCACTTAAGATTCTAAAGAAGACGCTAATACGGCCTTAGTCTTTCCACAAAAATGGAAATAAAATAAGGGCGAGTGCTATTACTAAAATATCGAGCCCTACAAGCATGCCCACCATTTGAATAAATCCTCCTTGCACCACAGATGCAAACCCGGTAGCTGAAATTTTCATGAGTAATAAAAGCTGTGGAATAATGAGCGGAAAGCCCATAATAGCCATCATTGCAGCGTTTTGTTGCGCTTTTGCTGCGATGGCTGCTAAAAATGTAAATACCAAGCTTAAGCTAATCCCGCCAAGGCAAACGATACCTATAAAAAGCAGCGCATGCGTGAGGGGATTTCCTAATAAAAGTGTAAAAACGGCTAAGCTTAATAAGCTCATCAATAGCATGAGTATCACATTAAAAATGAGTTTAGCAAGTACAAAATCTTTGGCGCTAGTTATAGAGTAAAAGTATAACATACGGCCACTGCTTTCTTGTAAAAAACTTTTGGCAACAGCGTTTACGCAAACAAATAATTGAATGATCCAAAATAAACCATTCCAAACATAATCTTCTGGCTGACCCATCGATAAATACACTACAAATATGGTGGTAACAACATATAGGATGATGCCATATAAAGTATACTGCTGTCTGCGTTCAAGCAGAAAATCTTTTTCTAATAATGCACGTATGGTATTTTTATTTTTCATGCATGCATTTTCGGCAACGTGGTTCGTAGGTATCTTTTTCTCCAAGTAATATTTGACTTTCGTTGGCTGTTTTTCTAAATGAAACGTGTGCAATATTGCCGCATTTCATACAAATAGCGTGCAGCTTGGTAATGTAATCTGCAACGGCTAATAAATTAGGCATCTGGCCAAATGGTTTGCCTAAGTAATCCATATCGAGTCCGGCAACAATTACCCTGATGCCACGGGATGCCAAGGTTTCACAAACCATGGTAATTTCAGTATCAAAAAACTGAGCTTCATCTATACCAATAACGTCTGCATCCCCAGCTAATAATAAAATAGATTGCGCATGATCTACCGGAATGGAAGGGATGCTATTTGCGTCGTGGCTTACCACTTCTGTTTCATCGTACCTTGTGTCCAGTGCTGGTTTATAGATTTCAATTTTTAAATTTGCAATCTTTGCACGCTTAAGCCTTCTAATTAATTCTTCTGTTTTGCCGCTAAACATACTGCCGCAAATCGCCTCAATCCAGCCTCTTTTATCACCCGTTATGTTAGGTTCTATAAACATGTATCAAATAAATTAGTAGATTAGACGTTAAATAGGAGTGGATACCATTCCCATTTAAGACCCCAAATGTATTACATAGAATGGAAAGAGTTGGTACGTTAATTCATAAACTAAAAGATCTTTTAGATCAGGGTGCCAGTAGTGAACAGCTTATGGCCACTGCTCATATGCTCTTATCCGAACTCGAAATAGCCAATAACACTTCAGAAGAGCCCCTAAAAGCCTCAAAATTGGGCGTTTCCGTGGTTATGCCAAAAGGCAATAGAGCCCCCAAACCTGATCCCTTCATTCAGGCCAAATTGCCACTAGGTATCCCTGAGGACAATTCAGAAACAATTCCAGTCAATAATCCTGTTGAGGTTCCGGAATTAGTGGTTGAATCAATACCAGTTCAAGTAGCACAACCTATTAACGAAATAGCCCCGAAATTTAATGGCCCTGCCATAGCAGAAATGAACAGTGGTTGGTTGTTTGATACGTCTACAGAAATTCCAACACTTGCATTACAACAAAAGAAAAATGAATTTGAAGAAATCAATCAATTGATGGAATCAATTCATTCGATGCCCGTATTAAATGAAAAGTTACGTGCCAATCAAATGGAAGTTGGCGCAATGCTTAACAATGAACCTATCAAAGAATTAAAAAAAGGTATTGGTATAAACGATCGGTTTTTATTTGTGCAGGAGCTTTTTAGAGGGGACGAAATTATGTATGAACGAAGTATTAAAACCATTAATAGTTTTGCGATTTATCCAGAGGCGCAATTTTGGATTCAGCGTGAACTTAAATTAAAAATAGGTTGGAATGATGATAGTGCTACTGTTAAACATTTTGATCAACTCGTTAAAAGACGATTTTCCTGAATATAGTGTATGATTTTTTGGGTAGCACCTTTTTGTGAGTGCACAAAATCTCCAGCTAGCTTACCCATTTCATTTCTTTTTTTATTGTCATTGAAAAGGTCTTTTGCAACAGCTTCAAATGCTAAAGCATCTTCAATGCTAATGGCGCCGCCTGCTTCTAGGAGTCCAACGGCTTCAATGTATTTATTATAAACCGGGCCAAATAATACGGGCTTGTAATGTACGGCAGCTTCTAAACAGTTATGTATGCCATCTGCGCCAAATCCGCCACCAATATAGCTGATAGCGGCATAATGGTAGAGTTTGCTTAACATACCAACGTTGTCTATTATAAGTGTATTAAAGTTTTGAGGAGCAGTCCCAGTATCATTCAATTGTTCCAAATAGTCAGAATATAGCAATGCGTTTTTGTATAAGGTTAAGCAGTTTTGAAGTCTTTGCTCCGTAATGTCGTGCGGTGCAATGATAAATTTAATACTTGGATTTTCTTTTTCAAAATGCGCGATGGTTTCGTCATCTTCTAGCCAAGTACTTCCGGCAACTACCACTAAACTATTGTTGCAAAATTGTACAATAGGGTTCATGGGCGTAAAGCTTGCAGCAATTTCAATAACGCGGTCAAATCTAGTGTCTCCAACAATTAATACCTGGTTTACAATCCCTACACCAGAAAGAAGTGTTTGTGAAATTTTGTCTTGAACAAAAAAGGCAGAAAAAGTATGGAGTAAGTTTTTGTAAAACCTACCATACCCTTTAAAAAAAAATTGGTTGTTTCTAAATATGCCAGCAATTAAAATAGTAGGTATTTGAAGCTTTTTTAACTGTGTAAGGTAGTAGTGCCAAAACTCATACTTTACAAAAATGGCAATAGATGGTTTTGTTATTTGTAAAAATTTTGCCGCATTGCTTTTACTATCCATGGGTAAGTAAAAAATATAATGAGCACCTGTGTAATTTTTATGAACTTCGTAGCCTGATGGCGAAAAAAAAGTTAGGAGGATGCTATAATTGGGATATTGTTTTTGAAGGCTTTCTAGTACCGGGCGTCCTTGTTCAAATTCGCCAAGAGATGCACAGTGCATCCAAATAATTGGTTTTGTATTAGAAGCTAGAGCGGCAGTTATTTTGGTAAAAATTTGCTTTCTACCCGTATGCCACTGTTTTGCTTTTGGATTAAAAAATCCAAAGATCCAAGCGGCGATGGGATATATCCAAACAAATATTCGGTAAAGGAAAAGCAAAATTTATTGTTTTATACTGCAAATAAACAAATTAAAGCCCATTCGCCCATTTTATCTAGTAGAATAAGTGTTCTGTAAAACCGTTCAACAAAGGCTTTTTTGCAGTAATTTTACACCCATAAATATACGGCACATGAGACCCATTCAAATGGTGGATACCAAAACCCAATACCTTCAAATTAAAGACGAAGTGGATGCCGCTATACATGAAGTGCTTGATAGTGCCGCCTATGTTAACGGCAAAGCAGTTCAAGCATTTGCTGCTTCATTAGCTAATTATTTGGGGGTCAAACACGTTATTCCTTGTGCTAATGGTACCGATGCATTGCAAATTGCTATGATGGCACTTGATCTAGAGCCTGGCGACGAAGTGATTACACCTTCCTTTACCTATATTGCTACCACAGAAGTAGTAGCATTATTAAGGTTAAAGCCAGTATTTGTAGAAGTGGATCCAATAACATTTTGTATGGATCCCATTGCTTTAGAAAAAGCGATTACGCCAAAAACAAAAGCGATTGTTCCAGTGCATTTATATGGTCAGTCGGCTCCAATGGAGGAAATTTTGCAAATAGCTCAAAAGCACAAATTATTTGTGATTGAAGACAATGCACAAGCCATTGGTTGCTCATATACATTTTCTGATGGTACTGTTAAAAAAACGGGTACTATGGGACATATTGGAGCTACTTCTTTTTATCCTAGTAAAAATTTGGGCGCATTTGGTGATGGAGGCGCACTTTTTACCAATGATGACGCTTTAGCACATACTTTAAAAACCATTGCGAATCATGGTCAAGAAAAAAGATACTATCACGATATGGTTGGGTGTAATTCTAGACTCGATAGCATGCAAGCGGCCATTTTAAATATTAAGTTAAAACATTTAGACCGCTATAACCAAGCAAGGTCAAACGTTGCTACTTTTTACAATCAAGCTTTCGAAAATTGTTCTGTTATAACAACGCCTAAAACGGCGTCTTATAGTACGCATGTTTTTCATCAGTATACTATTTTATTTGACGGTGATAGAGATGGACTTATTGCGCATTTAGCCGCAAAGAATATTCCATCCATGATTTATTACCCAGTGCCTGGTCACAAACAAAAAATGTTTGACGCTTTTAATTTACCGGAGCAATTTTTAGCAACCACCGATGATTTAACAAATCGTGTTATTTCTTTTCCAATTCATACCGAAATGGATATGGAGCAGTTGACTTATATTACAGAGGCCATTTTAAATTTTATAAATAAGTAATGTATGAAAATTGCAGTTGTTGGTACTGGATATGTTGGTCTCGTAACGGGTACTTGTTTTGCAGAAACAGGCAACAAAGTGACCTGTGTAGATATTGATGCTTCAAAAGTAGCACGATTAGCTGGTGGGGAAATTACTATTTACGAACCGGGCTTAGAAAAACTTTTCTTACGCAACTTACAAGAGGGGCGATTACAATTTACAACCAACTTAGAAGAAGGTATAGAAGGTGCTAGTATCATTTTTTTAGCACTACCTACACCACCAGGTGCAGATGGACACGCCGATTTACAATACATTTTAAAAGTAGCCCACGATTTGGGTCATCTCCTAAACGGATATACAGTTGTGGTAGATAAAAGCACCGTGCCTGTGGGTACTGCTGCCAAAGTACGTGCAGCAATCGCTAAAAATTATAATGGCGAATTTGATGTGGTAAGCAATCCCGAATTTTTAAGAGAAGGTGTTGCGGTAGATGATTTTATGAAACCAGACCGTGTTGTTATTGGTACTAGTTCTGATAAGGCTAAAAAATTGATGGGCGATTTATTTGCGCCATTTGTGCGTCAGGGCAATCCAGTTATTTACATGGATGAAGCCAGCGCCGAACTTACAAAGTATGCAGCCAATTCTTTTTTAGCAACTAAAATTTCATTCATGAATGAAATTGCGCAACTCTGTGAAAGAATGGGAGCCGATGTCGATATGGTGAGAAGGGGTATTGGATCTGATGATAGAATCGGTAAACGGTTTTTATTTTCTGGCATTGGCTATGGGGGAAGTTGTTTTCCTAAAGACGTGCAGGCTTTAATTCAATCTGCTGCAGCACATGATTATGATTTTAAAATATTAAATGCGGTAGAGCGTGTAAACGATAAACAAAAAATGCACCTAGTACGTGTGATGGAAAATCATTTTAAAGGTAGCCTTACTGGCAAACACTTTGCTTTATGGGGCCTTGCATTTAAACCCAATACCGATGATATTAGAGAAGCGCCAGCGCTTACTTTAATAAAGGCCTTGCTAGATAAGGGTGCAACGATTACAGCGTTTGATCCAGAGGCGGTAGGGCATATTAAGCAAACCGTTGGAGATACCATCGGATATGCTGCTAATCAATACGCTGCGCTTGAAAAAGCAGACGCTTTAATTATTGCCACAGAGTGGAGTGTGTTTAGAACCCCCGATTTTGAAATAATAGAAAAGGCCTTACCTTCAAAATTAATTTTTGATGGAAGAAATTTATTTGAAACAGAAGCGATGAAAGAACTTGGCTATACTTACTATAGTATTGGTAGAGCATCTGTTTAATGTGTAAATACAACAATGAAAAATAAAACGGTTTTAATTACAGGAGCAGCGGGTTTTTTAGGATCGCATTTATGTGATCGATTTGTAGCAGAAGGCGCTACTGTAATTGCCATGGATAATTTAATTACGGGTGACGAAAAAAACATTGAGCATTTGCGTGGGCTCCCTAATTTTTCATTTGTGTTACATGACATAACAAAGTATATTACTGTTGATGGTCCGCTCGATTATATTTTGCATTTTGCTTCTCCGGCAAGCCCCATCGATTATTTAAAAATTCCTATTCAAACTTTAAAAGTTGGCGCGCTTGGCACGCACAATTGTTTGGGTCTTGCAAAAGATAAAGGGGCAAGAATTTTAGTAGCTAGTACCAGTGAAGTGTATGGAGATCCGCTGGTGCATCCGCAACCAGAATCTTATTGGGGTAATGTAAATCCAGTAGGACCCAGGGGTGTTTATGACGAAGCCAAAAGGTTTATGGAATCTATTACAAAGGCTTACCATACATTTCATGGGGTTGAAACCAGAATTGTGCGCATTTTTAATACCTATGGCCCACGTATGCGACTCAATGATGGAAGGGCTTTACCAGCTTTTATTGGTCAAGCATTAAGAGGAGAAGACCTAACTGTTTTTGGAGATGGTTCTCAAACCAGAAGCTTTTGTTATGTGAGCGATTTAATAGAAGGTATTTATAGATTATTGGTAAGTGATTATTCGATGCCAGTTAATATTGGTAACCCGCATGAAATTTCTTTAAAAGATTTTGCAGAAGAGGTGTTGAAACTAACCGATGCTACCGTTAAAATAGTTTACAAGCCGCTTCCAGTTGATGATCCTAAACAGCGCCAGCCAGATATTTCAAAAGCAGCTGAATTATTAGGTTGGTCTCCAACTATTACGCGTGCAGAAGGGCTTCGAAAAACCTATGCATATTTTAAATCTTTGCCTCAGTCCGAATGGACCAAACTTCCTAAAAGTTTTTCTTAAAATATTTCCCATGTCTAAACCGCTTATTGTTGTTACAGGAAAAAATGGACAATTAGGTTCGGAGCTTCAATTACTTGCCCTAGTATGTATAGCGCAATATGATTTTTTATTTGTAGACAGAATCCAGCTTGATTTGTCTTCCAATGAATCTATAGATTTTTTTTGTGCTCAGCATAATCCTGCAGTTGTAATCAACTGCGCCGCTTATACAGCAGTAGACAAAGCAGAAACAGATAGGGAAGTAGCGTTTCAGATTAATGCAACAGCGGTTGGAAAACTTGCTGCTTATTGTTCATCTATACAGGCTTTATTTATAACTATTTCTACCGATTATGTTTTTAATGGTAATGGTGCAACCCCTTATTTACCTTCAGATGCAAAAGATCCTGTTAATTATTACGGCGAAACAAAAGCAGCTGGAGAGCAATTGGCAATTGCAAACAATCCTGAAAGCATTATCATTAGAACTTCATGGGTATATAGCAGGTTTGGTAATAATTTTGTAAAAACCATGCGCCGTTTAATGGGGGAGCGTCCATCGTTAAATGTAGTAGGCGATCAAATTGGCGCACCTACTTATGCTGCCGATTTAGCTGCTGCGATCATGCAAGTAGTGACACAAAAATTAAATGGCAATACACATACAGGTATTTATCATTACAGCAATAGCGGCATTATTAGTTGGTACGATTTTGCTGTGGCTATTGGTGAAATGAGTAACTCAAATTGCGTTGTTACTAAAATAGGTACAGAAGCTTTTCCAACACCTGCTAAGCGCCCTCATTATTCAAATTTATCCTGTGATTCGTTTGTGACAGACTTTTCCATCCAACTATTTGATTGGGAAACAAGTCTAGAAACTTGTTTATCTTACCTTGGATAGTTTTATCACTTTTTGTTATACGAATCATTTTTACAAAATTCAGCAGTATAAACAAAAAAAAACGTCATTTTTATCTAACATTTATAAAAAAAAGAGAAAATCAATTCCTCTTTACTATTATTATTATCAATCGATTTTATCTATTCGATATTTTTCTCAATAATTTTATTATGGTTGATATAGAGCCTACTAAAATTAAAGTAAAAAGAACTCCAAAGATTATAAATAACCATTTTACAAACATTCCAATTGGATTATCTGTACTATTAATACTATAAATTATTCCAAAAAAGATTGATAAAAAACCAATTATTCTAATAACTGGTAAGATTATTTTGTCTATCTGTTTTTCTATAGGAAGTTGTTCTGTATCGTTCCCTATACCTTTTCTGTATAAGTTTATTATTTGTGAAAAGAAATTCATATTAATTTATTTTATTATTAAAACAAACTTACATGTTTAAATTGAAAGTATCTATCTAATCAGGTTAATTTATTCCTTTACAACAAATGAGTTTGTTTCATTATCAGATCAAAGGGGATCAATTCTAAATTCTCCGATCTCTACTACTTTGAATCATAGCGTTTAAACATATAATTTCTCCTTTAATAATATATTAAGAAAGGAAGGTACTTTATTGGATTTCCCATCATTCTGGCGGAAAAATTGGTTGAAAATTATCAATTTAAGGGGTATAAAAAAAGCCGCAATAAAATTGCGGCTTTTTAAGTTGGTTGCCCGACCTGGATTCGAACCAAGACAAACTGCACCAAAAACAGTTGTACTACCATTATACTATCAGGCAATCCGGCCGTTCATTTCTGAATGGGCAGCAAAAATAGGGGGCAACTTAAAATTTTCCAAATATTTTAGACTCGTTTTTTACTAAAACCTTCAAAATCATAGTATAATTTAGCGCCAGGCGCTTAAATGGCACTCACTTTGTTCAAATGTTTTATATTTAAAGGACAAAATAGTATACCCATGCGAAAATTACTCTTATTATCTGTTTTTATAGGTTGTTTGTTTTTGCTCTCTTTTAGGCAAGATCGAAAGAAAAAGATTGTTTTTTTTGGCGACTCAATTACCGAGCAAGGTGCTAAACCTGGTGGTTATATTAGATTAATAGAGCAGCAACTTGCAAATGCAGGCAAGGATCAAAAATATGAATTAGTAGGCGCTGGCATAGGCGGCAATAAAGTATATGATTTATACCTCCGTATGGAAAGTGATGTGCTTGCAAAAAATCCGGATATCGTTGTAATTTATATTGGCGTAAATGATGTGTGGCATAAAGCATCTTCAGGTACCGGTACCGATTATTGGAAGTTTGGACCTTTTTATGAAGCCCTTGTTAAAAAAATTCAGGCAACAGGAGCCAAAGTGGTGGTTTGTACGCCAGGTGTTATTGGAGAAAGAACCGACAATAGCAATCAATTAGATGGCGATCTAAATTTGTATAGCAAGTGGATTCGTGATTTTAGTGCTAAAAATAATTTACCACTTGTAGATGTGCGTAAGGTTTTTATGGACTATAATACGGCCAACAATCCTACCAATCAAGAGTCTAAAATTTTAACTACTGACCGCGTGCATTTAAATGAAAAAGGAAATACAGTATTAGCAGAAGCCATGTGGAATGTGCTTGGTGCTATGTAAGTTGTCAAAGCCAATCACCAAATTATTCGGCAATAATCAAATAGTAGTTTTTCTTTCCTTTTTGAAGTAATAAGTATTTGCCTTGTAAAAGATCCTGAGTATCTACACTTGTTTTTTCAGGTGCTATTTTGGTTTTATTTAAACCAAGTCCACCAGCAACAAACATTTTTTTAGCTTCTCCTTTGCTACTAAAAATTTGAGTATCCACAAGTAAATCTATAAGGTCGAAACCGTTAGCCAGAAAAGCTTTGCTAATTTTAGCAGTAGGCACTCCTTCCATGACTTGTAGTAGTTCGTTTTCATTTAAACTTTGTAATACTTCGTTGGTAGCGCCTCCAAATAAAATATCAGATGCTTTTACGGCAAAGTCTAAATCGGCATCACTATGAACCCAAGAGGTTAAGCACTCCGCTAGTTTCTTTTGTAGTAGTCTTAAGTGAGGTGCAGCTTCATGCTCTGTAAGTAAAGCTTCAATTTGAGCAACCGGCAAAAGGGTAAATATTTTGATCCAACTTTTTGCGTCTTCATCAGAAGCATTGAGCCAAAACTGATAGAACTGATACGGACTCGTTTTTTTAGGGTTTAACCAAATGTTTCCTTTTTCGGTTTTACCAAATTTTCCACCGTCTGCTTTTTTGATAAGAGGGCAGGTAAATGCGAATGCTTCACCGCCTGTTTTGCGTCTGATAAGTTCGGTGCCTGTAGTAATGTTTCCCCACTGATCACTTCCGCCCATTTGAAGTTTACAATTTTTGTTTTGGTACAACCAGTAAAAATCGTATCCCTGAATAAGTTGATAGGTGAATTCTGTGAAGCTCATACCCGTATCACCTTCTAATCTCTTTTTTACACTGTCTTTGGCCATCATGTAATTGACAGTGATATGTTTACCTGCGTCTCTAATAAATGAAAGAAAATTAATTTCTTTAAACCAGTCATAGTTATTAACCATAACGGCTGCATTTTTTTTAGCAGCATCAAAGTCTAGAAATTTTTCTAATTGTTTACGAACACCTTCTTGGTTATGCAGTAAAATATCTTCTGATAATAAATTTCGCTCTTCACTTTTACCGGAAGGGTCACCCACCATACCGGTAGCTCCACCCACTAGAGCATAAGGCTTATGTCCTGCATTTTGTAAATGAACGAGCAATAAAATAGGCACAAGGCTCCCAATATGTAAGCTATCTGAAGTAGGGTCAAATCCAATATAGCCAGACACCATTTCTTTGGCCAATAATTCTTCTGTTCCTGGCATCATGTCCTGAATCATGCCTCTCCAACGTAGTTCTTCTATCAAAGTCATAGCGGTGTGCTTATTTGTTGCAAAAGTAAGGAATAGTTAGTAGGGTAATTACGGTAACAAGGCGTTATTTTTGCCCTATGAAAAAAGTAGGAGATGGTACCCGCGTATTAAACTTTTTAGTGGATACACTGCTATATTGGATACTTGCGGTTCTGCTATACAAGTGGTGGAATTTTCATGTATTGTATTGGGGGTATATGCACTTAAATTTCGGGTGGTTTTTCTTTGGGTCCCTCTTTATCTACTATTTTATTTTTGAACTATTATTTGCCAAAACCCCAGCTAAATGGCTTACGGGTTGTAAGGTCGTTTCTGGCAAAAGCATCCTAGATAGCACGCTAAAAGCTAGTATAGGTCAAATATTTATAAGATCTCTTGCCCGACTCATACTCATAGATCCCTTTTTTATTCCTTTTTTAGGAGAAACCTTACATGATTATTTGAGCGGAACTATGCTTGTAGAATCGTAATTTTACAATCTACTTATGGCAAAGATTGGCATTAACATCGCAACAGGTAGCCTTCAAAAGGCTGAAATGATTGTAGGAATAGATTTAGGCACCACCAACAGTTTGGTGGCCATTATTCATCCCGAAACAAAGCAACCCGTTGCTTTAAAAGAGCACGATAGTTCTAGTTTAGTACCTAGTGTGGTACACTTTGACGTTTTTGGCAATCCAGAAGTAGGACAGGGGGCTAAACGTTTTTTAGAAACGGACCCTGCTAATACCATTTTTAGCGCCAAGCGCCTCATGGGTAAAAGCTACAAAGATGTGAGTCAGAGTGCGGGATATTTTACCTACAAAGTAATCGATGACAATACCGATGCGCTTGTAAAAGTACAGGTAGGTTCCAGCTTTTATTCGCCCACCGATTTATCTTCTTTTATACTAGCAGAACTAAAAAACCGTGCTGAACATATTTTAAAAACACCCGTAACCAAAGCCGTGATTACGGTGCCTGCTTATTTTAATGATGCACAGCGTCAGGCCACCAGAGACGCAGGTAAATTAGCTGGGTTGGATGTACTCCGCATTGTAAATGAGCCAACGGCTGCAAGCTTAGCCTATGGCCTAGGCCTTCAAAAAGATGTTGAAACAACCATTGCAGTATACGATTTAGGGGGAGGCACTTTTGATATTTCAATCCTTAAAATTACCGACGGGGTATTTGATGTGCTATCCACCAATGGGGATACTTATCTAGGCGGAGATGATATTGACCGTGCCATTATTGATTACTGGTTGGATCAAAAATCAATTGACATTAAAGTTTTACAAACAAATTCTAACTTATTACAAACCATACGTTTAAGTGCTGAAGAAGCTAAAAAAACGTTAAGCAGTGTAGATCAATTTGAAACAACTATAGATGGGCAGTTGTACCAAATTACAAAGCCTGTTTTTGAATCTTTAATTGAATCAATAATAAGTAAAACCATTGCTTGTTGTCAAAATGCCCTAACGGATGCCAAGCTAAAAGCTGGTCAAATTGACTCCATTGTGATGGTTGGAGGTAGTACCCGTATACCGGCGGTTAAGGTGGCGGTTGCTGCCTTTTTTGGCAAACCTGTCAATGATCGTATCAATCCGGACGAGGTTGTTGCATTAGGTGCAGCCGTTCAAGCAGATATTTTAGCTGGCAACAACAAAGACTTTTTACTGTTAGATATCACCCCTTTAAGCCTAGGTATTGAAACCATGGGTGGGTTAATGGAGGTGCTCGTGCCCCGTAATTCTAAAGTACCTACACAAGTGGGTAGACAATATACCACACATGTAGATGGGCAATCTAGCATGCGTATTTCGGTATATCAGGGAGAGCGTGATTTGGTAAAAGACAACCGAAAACTAGCCGAGTTTAACCTTACGGGGATACCAGGCATGCCAGCTGGATTACCTAAAGTTGAGATTCAATTTTTATTGAATGCAGATGGAATATTAGTGGTGAAAGCCAAGGAGTTACGAAGTTGTGTTGAACAAATTATTGAAGTAAAACCAGCCCTAGATTTAACCGACGATCAGGTAGAAAAGATGCTACAAGACAGTATTGAAAATGCAGCTGCAGATATGGTGTTAAGGGCACTAGTGGAAGCTAGAACAGAGGGAGAGCAGCTCCTTGCCGTTACCGAAAAGTTTATGGTGAAACACCAATCTTTGTTATCCCCCGAAGAAGTTACCCAAACCGCGCTTGCGTTGCAAGCGCTACAATTGGCTATAACAATGGAGGACAAGAACATCATTCAAGCCAAAATAGAAGCCCTCAACGAAACCACCAGACCGTTTGCCGAACGCGCCATGGACGAAGCAGTTAAGGGTGCACTGAAAGGGAAGTCCATCTAATTTTCAGATTTGAATTGTTATTTCAAAATTATTTTTTGGAACCGTTTGTTAATTAATAATCATCCCTTATCTTTGCAGTCCTAAAAATCACCTAAGGAGGTATCATAGTATGTTAATTATCGACTCAAAAGATTGCGAAAACATCGACAAAGCGCTCAAGAAGTACAAAAAGAAGTTTGAAAAAAGTAAAACGCTTTTACAATTAAGATCGCGTCAAGCTTTCATTAAGCCTTCAGTTGTGCGCCGTGGACAAGTTCTAAAAGCAATCTACAAGCAACAAATAGCTAGCGGAAAAATCGAAGGGTAATTACGCTTTGTTTCCTAAACCATATTAAGTAGCCTTAAGTATCTTAACTTTAGGCTACTTTTTTTATGCCCAAACTTTTGGTTTATGTCTGATACATACGCGGCCCTATTGCAACCTTTTTTAGACCATCTCAAATTTGAGAAGCGTTATGCACAGCATACTATTATTGCATACCAAAACGACCTTGCCCAGTTTTTTGCCTACCTCACTAGTCAATTTGATGCGCCTCCATTAGAAACCATCACAGCCATGTACATTAGGTCCTGGCTCGCCGAAATGAAAGAAGAGGGGTTAACGGCTAAAAGTTTAAATCGCAAAATTTCGGCACTCAAATCTTTTTTTAAATACCAACTTAAAACAGGGGTGCTGGCCACCAGTCCCATGGCTACCATTGTAACGCCAAAAGTGCGCAAAAGGCTTCCTGCTTTTGTTGCAGAAGTAGACATGGAGACCCTTTTTGCGCATATCGAATTCCCTGACAATTGGAAGGGTATTACCGAAAAACTGGTCCTTCAATTATTTTATAGTACAGGTATGCGTTTATCTGAGTTGGTGCATTTAAAAGCGTCGCAACTCGATCCTTCCTTAAAGCAATTAAAAGTGGTGGGAAAAGGTAATAAAGAAAGGCTGCTTCCACTGGGTCCAGAACTGCTGCAACAACTTAAACAATATTGTGCAAATCGTCCTACAAAACTGCCCGGCATCGACAACTTGTTTACTTCAGAAAATGGAAAAGCTTTACAGCCACGCATGGTGTATACTTTTGTAAAACACTATTTAAGTTTAGTAACAACGCTACAACAAAAAAGCCCACACATTTTAAGGCATAGTTTTGCTACACACCTTATGAACAATGGCGCAGACCTCAATGCAGTAAAGGAACTGCTGGGTCATAGCAGCTTAGCTGCCACGCAGGTTTACACGCACAACACCATTGAAAAATTAAAAGAGGTTTTCAAAAAGGCGCACCCCAAAGCCTAAGTGATGTACAATGCTAAGCGTAAGTATTAGGCGCCGCAAATTCCATGCCATTTCCGTTTAAATAATTAACTTTTTTTTGTGCTTTACATGTAGTAAATTGTAGGTAATAGAAGCTTGTTCTTTTCACTTATTTTTTCACTGATTAAAAGAGTTGTTGTATGAACGTTCTAATTCAAACCGTGCACTTTGTTGCAGACGAAAAATTAATCCAATTTGTAACCCAAAAAGCAAAAAAACTACACCATTTCCACGATGGCATTACCAAAATAGAAATCTTTTTAAAACTCGACAATATCGTACACCACATCAAAGACAAAGTCGTCGAAATTTGTGTACATGTCCCCAAACACGACTTTTTTGTAAAGGATAGCGCCAAAACTTTTGAAGCGTCATTTGAAGTGGCCTTTGAAGCGATGGTGACTCAAATTAAAAAACACAAAGAAAAAATAGCGGCGTAAGGTTTGCAGATGATCTGTTTAATAGTTGCGCAATATTGTCGTAATAGCTTCGTATTACTGACGCTATGCCCCCTAACATACTGCTTTTAGTAGTACTGGCCTCCTTTTTGGGAGGCCTTTTTACAGGCTTTATTGCAAGGTTTTTGGACCCATTCAAGTACAGCAGGTCCAATCCCAAAAAAAACTATTAAAAACTCTTTGAAAATTTATGGTCCAAAATTTTGCTGAATAAAGTTTTCCATTACCTTTGCCGTCCCTTAAAAGAGGTTGTTCTTTTTTTATAGAAGTATAATGCCGGAGTAGCTCAGTTGGTAGAGCAACTGATTTGTAATCAGTAGGTCGCGGGTTCGAGTCCCATCTTCGGCTCTATTTTTTTAAAAACGGTTACTTCTAAGGGCAGATGGCCGAGTGGTTAAAGGCGACAGACTGTAAATCTGTTCTCTCACGAGTACGTAGGTTCGAACCCTACTCTGCCCACTTAGTTCTTTAAAATAACTGATTACAAAGCGCATTGTTTTGTAATACAAGCGGAAGTAGCTCAATTGGTAGAGCGATAGCCTTCCAAGCTATAGGTTGCGGGTTCGACCCTCGTCTTCCGCTCCACGGTTCGTTTTGAGTCACTAGGCTTTAAACGAGGTTAAGCCGTTGTAGCTCAGTGGTAGAGCACTTCCTTGGTAGGGAAGAGGTCGTGAGTTCGATTCTCACTAACGGCTCTATCTACAAATACAACGTATAATATTCGTTAAAAGCGCAAAAAATACTTAATTTAGCGCGCCGATAACAACAGCACACAAAAACAGAACACCAAACAAGGCAATTTTTCCGAAAGGAATCATTCGAAATAAATAAAGCCCAAAAGGCAATTTTTTTTAAAACACAAATAAAACCGATAAAAATGTCTAAAGAGACCTTTAAGAGGGAAAAACCTCACGTAAACGTTGGTACCATTGGTCACGTTGACCACGGTAAAACCACCTTAACTGCTGCCATCACATCACTTTTGGCAAAAAGAGGCATGGGTAACGTTGCAAAAAAATATGACGAAATTGATGGTGCTCCTGAAGAAAGAGAGCGTGGTATTACTATTAATACTGCACACGTAGAATATCAAACGGCTAATCGTCACTATGCACACGTTGACTGTCCAGGTCACGCCGACTATGTAAAGAATATGATTACGGGTGCTGCACAAATGGATGGTGCCATCCTAGTAGTTGCTGCAACTGATGGTCCTATGCCACAAACCAAAGAGCACATCCTTTTGGCTCGTCAGGTAGGTGTACCTCGTATCGTTGTTTTCATGAACAAAGTAGACTTAGTTGATGATGTTGAATTATTAGAACTAGTTGAAATGGAAGTCCGTGAGTTATTAACTTCATACGGTTTTGATGGTGACAACACCCCAATTATTCAAGGTTCTGCAACCGGAGCGCTTTCTGAAGATCCACAATGGGTTGCTAAGATTGACGAATTAATGGAAGCAGTTGATACTTATATCCCATTACCTCCACGTCCAGTTGATATGGCGTTCTTGATGTCAGTAGAAGATGTATTCTCGATCACAGGTCGTGGTACAGTAGCTACAGGTCGTATTGAGCGTGGTATCATCAAAGTAGGTGAAGGTGTTGAAATCGTTGGTTTGATGGATGCGCCGCTTACTTCTACAGTAACTGGTGTTGAAATGTTCAAAAAACTATTGGACGAAGGTCAAGCTGGTGATAACGCAGGTTTATTACTACGTGGTATTGAGAAAAAAGATATCCGTAGAGGTATGGTAATCTGTAAGCCAGGTTCTATTACGCCGCACACTGAATTCAAGGGTGAGGTTTATGTACTATCAAAAGAAGAAGGTGGACGTCATACTCCATTCTTTAACAAATACCGTCCTCAATTCTATTTCCGTACAACAGACGTAACTGGTGAGTGTACACTTCCAGCTGGTACAGAAATGGTTATGCCTGGTGACAACACCAACTTAACTGTTAAATTAATCCAACCTATCGCAATGGAAAAGGGTCTTAAGTTTGCGATTCGTGAAGGTGGTAGAACAGTAGGTGCTGGTCAGGTAACTGAAATCATCAAGTAAGCTTAAAGCGAAAGCTTTTAGCTGCAAGCGAATAGATTTTATTATATTTGCAAATAATTCTAAAAGCTGTTCCGCTATAAACGGAATAGCTTTTAGCTTTATACGGGCATGGTGCAACGGTAGCATACGGGTCTCCAAAACCTTTGATCTGGGTTCGAATCCTAGTGCCCGTGCTAAGGTTTTATTTTTTAAAATTATTAATTTGTTCTCATGAACAAGATCACAACTTACTTCAAAGAAAGTTACAACGAGTTACTAGAAAAAGTGACCTGGCCAACTTGGAATCAGTTACAACAAAGTACTGTAATTGTGCTTGTAGCAACTGTTATCATTACCGCATTCGTATGGGTTATGGACTTCTCTAGCAACCAATTGCTGAAGTTGATTTATTCATTATTCAAGTAATTTAATCATGGAAGCATTAACAGATATTACAACGCCTGAAACCCCAGTGGTAGCTAAGCCAGAAACAAAATGGTATGTGCTTCGTGTGGTGAGTGGAAAGGAGCGAAAAATAAAAGAATATCTTGATAAAGATATTCTAAGAAGTGGTTGGCAAGATCTCATCAAGCAGATCTTTTTACCCATGGAAAAAGTATACAAAGTGCAAAACGGTAAAAAAGTAATGCGCGAAAAAAACTATTTTCCAGGTTATGTAATGATTGAAGTGCTCGATGGTAAATTAAATGATGACATGGTAATGCACATTAGCAATATCACCAATGTAATGCATTTTTTAACGGACGGTAAGGGCTCTAAGGGAAACATTATTTCTTTACGTAAAAGTGAAGTCAACAAAATGTTGGGTAAGGTGGATGAAATGAATGATATGGGTGGAAGCATCAGCGAACCATTTATCCTTGGTGAAACCATCAAAATTATTGAAGGTCCTTTCAACGACTTCAATGGTGTTATTGAAGATGTTAACGAAGAGAAGAAGAAATTAAAAGTAACCGTTAAAATCTTTGGCCGTTCTACGCCAGTAGAACTTAGCTACATGCAAGTTGAAAAAATCAGCTAATTAGATTCTTAACGTATTGATAATGAGTATTGTAAGGGCTATCCAGTGGGTGGCCCTTATTTTTTTGTATTTTCCTTGTTTTTTTGCCATTTAATTGTACCTTTGCTGCCCCAAAAGTTCTTTTTACGAAGAATGATTGACTTTGGGAGTAATGCCATAAAGGCACTACGCTATAACCAATTAAATCAAAAAAAATGGCTAAAGAAATCACAGGCTATGTAAAGCTGCAGGTTAAAGGCGGTCAAGCCAACCCTGCACCTCCAGTAGGTCCAGCCCTTGGTTCCAAGGGTGTTAACATCATGGAGTTCTGTAAGCAGTTTAATGCTAGAACTCAAGACAAACAAGGAAAAGTTGTTCCTGTTTTAATTACGGTGTACGCAGATAAGTCTTTCGACTTTATCATCAAAACTGCACCGGCCCCAGTTCAATTAATGGAAGCTGCTAAAATCCAAAAAGGATCTAAAGAAAGCAACCGCGACAAAGTGGGTAAAGTTACTTGGTCACAAGTAGAAGAAATCGCAAAAGACAAGATGTCCGACTTAAATGCATTTAGCCTTCACAGTGCAATGAGCATGGTGGCAGGTACTGCACGTAGTATGGGTATCCTAGTAGATGGCCAAGCTCCTTGGGAAAATTAATTTATTCACCTTTAATTATTTTAAAAATGTCACTTACTAAAAAAAGAAAAGTAGCAGTTACAAAGGTGGATAAAAACAAATCTTATTCCCTTAAAGAAGCTTCTACACTTGTAAAAGAAATTAACTGTACAAAATTTGATAGCTCTGTAGATTTACACATTCGTTTAGGTGTTGATCCTAAGAAAGCAGACCAACAAGTTAGAGGTACGGTGTCATTACCACACGGTACTGGTAAAACAAAAAAAGTATTGGTTCTTTGTACACCTGATAAAGAAGCAGCAGCTAAAGAAGCTGGTGCAGATTATGTAGGTCTTGATGAATTCATCGCAAAGATCGAAAGCGGTTGGGTTGATATTGATGTAATCATTGCAACACCAGCAGTAATGCCTAAGATTGGTAAATTAGGTAAAGTATTAGGTCCTCGTAACTTAATGCCAAATCCTAAAACAGGTACGGTGACTAACGATGTTGCAGGCGCAGTTAACGAAGTAAAAGGTGGTAAAATTGCTTTCAAGGTAGACAAAGCAGGTATTGTTCATGCTTCAATTGGACGTATCTCTTTTGCACCAGAAAAGATTGCTGAAAATAGCACAGAACTAATCAATGCTATTATTAAGTTAAAGCCTTCTTCTTCTAAAGGAACTTACATCAAAGGTTTAAGCATGGCTAGCTCCATGAGTCCTGGCATTATGTTAGACACAAAATCATTAATGAACTAATTCCTGGTGATTTCTATTTTTAGAAAAATGACCTGGGTTTTTAAAAAAGATCAGACATGACAAAAGATCAAAAAAATGAAGTGATTGAGGTTCTTAAACAAAAGTTCACTCAATACAATAACTTCTATATTACCGATACAGAATCTTTATCTGTAGCGCAGATTTCTGCACTTCGTCGTACTTGTTTTGATAAGCAAGTAGAAATTAAAGTTGCAAAAAACACGCTTATTCGTAAAGCATTAGAAGCTATCGATGCAGAAAAATATGCTGCAATTTATCCAGCATTAAATAATGTTACAGCGTTAATGTTCTCTGAAAATCCTAAAGATCCAGCTGTTATTATCAGCGCTTTCAGAAAGGGTGGAGACAAGCCTCAATTAAAAGCTGCGTTTATCAATGGAGATGTATATTCTGGTGATAGCACACTTAAGGCGTTAACACAAATTAAAACGAAGGACGAACTTGTTGGTGAAGTTCTTGGACTTCTACAATCTCCGGCTAAGCGCGTAATTGCTGCTTTATTGAACCACGCCGAGAATGGTAGTTCAAAGACAGAAACAGAAGTTGTTGCTGCTGCAATCGAAGAAGCTGCCGAAACGGTTTCCGAAGTTGCATCTGTAGAAGATGCTGTAGAAGAAGCTGCTGTACCAGTTGCAGAAGCGGCTCCCGAAGCGCCTGCAACAGAAGCGCCAGCTGCTGAACCAGAAGCTTAATTAGAAATAATTATAAAGATATCCCAGGCCTGAGGGAAAATAAAGGCAAATTTTTTTAAACCCTCCGCCGGACTTGTAACAAAGTATGAAGGCGGAAAAAATTTAAATCAAATGGCAGACGTAAAATCATTAGCCGAACAATTAGTAGGCTTAACAGTAAAACAAGTACAAGAATTAGCGGATGTTTTAAAAGCTGATTACGGTATTGAACCAGCTGCTGCTGCAGTTGTAGTAAGCGCAGGTGATGGCGGAGCTGCTGCTGTAGAAGAGAAAACATCTTTTGATGTAATCTTAGTAAGCGGTGGTCCTAGCAAATTAGGCGTAGTTAAAATCGTAAAAGAATTAACTGGCTTAGGACTTAAAGAAGCAAAAGATCTAGTTGACGGTGCACCAAAACCAGTTAAAGAAGGTGTTTCTAAAGCAGAAGCTGACGATATCGTAGCTAAGCTTAAAGAAGCTGGTGCTGAAGTAGAAGTAAAGTAATTTACCACTAATTCTAGTCCAATACATTCCAAAAAAAGCGGTTTCAACTTTGTTGAAACCGCTTTTTTTATGCCATCTTGCTATATTTTTCTCGAACTTTGTTGAATTTTAACAAAATTCATTTTTATATTATCTGTTGATAATCAATATTTTACAAAAAATACTATAGAAAACTAGCCATTTTTCATGACAGGCTGACTTTTGCGGTAAAAATTATTGATTTTTTGGACATTTTGGTCCAGTATTTGTTTGTTTCCTGCCCTTGTCTTCGTACCTTTGTCATCCTTAAATTGGGACACTTGTCTCGATATTTTTTGTATTTAAACCGGTTTTATATACATGTCTACAACAACTTTGAACAACAGGGTCAACTTTGGTAAAACAAAGAACTTGGCAGAAACGCCAGATTTACTTGACATTCAGTTAGAGTCATTTAGAGAATTTTTTCAGTTAGAAACAACACCAGATCGCAGAAATGTGGAAGGTTTGTTCCGTGTGTTTAAGGAAAATTTTCCAATCACAGACACGCGTAACATTTTCGTACTAGAGTTCCTAGATTATTTTATTGATCCACCACGTTACACACTTGATGAGTGTATGGAGCGTGGATTAACGTATGCAGTTCCGCTAAAGGCTAAACTACGTTTAAGCTGTAACGATGAAGAGCACGTGGATTTCCAAACTATTGTTCAGGATGTATTTTTAGGAAACATACCTTACATGACACCGCGTGGTACGTTTGTAATTAATGGTGCTGAGCGTGTTATTGTTTCTCAGTTACACCGTTCACCTGGTGTATTCTTTGGACAATCAGTTCACCCGAACGGAACAAAAATTTATTCTGCTCGTGTCATTCCTTTTAAAGGGGCATGGATGGAATTTGCTACAGACATCAACAATGTTATGTATGCATATATCGATCGTAAAAAGAAGTTCCCTGTAACTACTTTGTTACGTTCAATTGGTTTTGAAACAGACAAAGACATTCTAGAATTATTTGGAATGGCTGACGAAATCAAAGCGGATAAAAAATCTTTAGCCAATCAAGTTGGTCGCAAATTAGCTGCACGTGTTTTAAGAACATGGGTAGAAGATTTTGTGGATGAAGATACGGGTGAAGTAGTGAGCATCGAGCGTAACGAAATTGTTATGGAGCGAGACACTGTTTTAGATGAAGCTGCTATCGCAACAATTGTTGAGATGGATGTGAAGAGTGTCTTTATTCAAAAAGAAGAGTTTGGTGGTGACTATGCAATCATCTACAATACATTAAACAAAGATACCTCTAACTCTGAGTTAGAAGCGGTACAACATATTTACCGTCAATTACGTGGTGCGGATGCGCCTGATAATGAAACGGCGCGTGGTATCATTGACAAATTATTCTTCTCTGATAAGCGTTATGATTTAGGTGAAGTTGGTCGTTACAAAATCAACCGTAAGCTTGACTTAGATTATCCGTTAGAGAAAAAAGTTTTAACAAAGCAAGACATCATCGAAATTGTTAAGTACTTAGTTCGTTTAACCAATGCGAAAGCAGAGATTGACGATATTGATCACCTAAGCAATCGTCGTGTACGTACTGTGGGTGAGCAATTGTATGCACAATTTGGTGTTGGTTTAGCGCGTATGGCCAGAACCATTCGTGAGCGTATGAACGTTCGTGACAACGAGGTATTCACACCCGTTGATCTCATCAATGCAAGAACTCTTTCTAGTGTTATCAATTCATTCTTTGGTACTTCACAGTTATCTCAATTCTTAGACCAAACAAATCCGTTATCAGAGATCACGCACAAGCGTCGTATTTCTGCACTTGGACCCGGCGGTTTAAGTAGAGAGCGTGCAGGATTTGAAGTACGTGACGTACACTATTCTCACTATGGTCGTTTATGTACCATCGAAACACCGGAAGGACCAAACATTGGTCTAATTTCTACTTTGTGTGTGCATGCTTCTATTAACGATATGGGATTCATTGAAACACCATACCGTAAAGTAGAAAATGGTAAAGTAAACATGAAGCAATTAACGTACCTCAGCGCTGAAGAAGAGGATACTGCAAAAATTGCACAGTCTAACTCACCATTAACAGATAAATTAGAATTCGCAGAAGATAAAGTTGTTTCTCGTCAAACCGGAGACTTCCCAATTTTAGATAAAGAAGATGTAGAATATATGGACGTTGCACCTAACCAGATTGTTGGTTTGAGTGCGTCTTTAATTCCATTCTTAGAACATGATGATGCCAACCGTGCCCTAATGGGATCAAACATGCAACGTCAAGCGGTTCCGTTAATTATTCCTGAAGCACCAATTGTTGGTACAGGTTTAGAAGGAAAAGCTGCGCGTGATGCACGTATCCAAATCCATGCAGATGGTAATGGTGTGGTTGAGTTTGTGGATGCAAACGAAATTCATGTTCGTTATGATAGAAATGATTTAGATCGTTTGGTTTCTTTTAGCGACGATTTACAAATTTATAAATTAACCAAGTTCATCAAAACAAACCAAGCTACTTGTATTAACCTACGTCCTGCTGTGAAAAAATCACAAAAAGTTAAGAAAGGAGATTTCTTAACCGAAGGTTATGCAACTAAAGATGGTGAGTTAGCTCTAGGTCGTAACTTACAAGTGGCGTTTATGCCATGGAAAGGTTACAACTTCGAGGATGCGATTGTAATTAGTGAAAAAGTTGTTCGCGAAGATTTATTTACTTCTATTCACATCGATGAATATGAATTAGAAGTACGCGATACGAAGTTAGGTGAAGAAGAATTAACACCAGATATCCCTAACGTTTCTGAAGAAGCAACCAAAGATTTAGATGAGCATGGTATCATCAGAATTGGTGCAACGATTAAAGAAGGTGATATTTTAATTGGTAAGATTACACCTAAAGGTGAATCAGATCCTACGCCAGAAGAAAAACTATTGCGTGCCATCTTTGGTGACAAAGCAGGAGATGCAAAAGATGCTTCTTTGAAAGCACCAAACGGTACAGAAGGTGTGGTGATAGATAAAAAATTATTCCAACGCGCTAAAAAAGATAAGAACGGAAAAATTCGTGAAAAAGCTTTACTTGAAAAAGTAGAAAAAGTTCACGAACAAAATACCGAGCATATCAAAGAATTGTTGCTTGATAAATTACAAACACTATTAAAAGATAAAGCTTCTTCTGGTGTAAGCAACAACTTTGGCGAAATGTTGATCCCTAAAGGTTCTAAGTTCAATCAGAAAAACTTAGTAACACTCGATTACCAAAACGTAAATCCACTTGGTTGGACTGGTGACGAAAAAACAGATCAGCAAATTAATACGCTATTACACAACTATAGTATTCGTTTCAACGAAGAGTTAGGTCGTTACAAGCGTGAGAAATTTAATATCTCTATTGGTGATGAATTACCAGCAGGCGTATTAAAATTAGCCAAAGTTTACCTAGCTGTTAAGCGTAAGCTTAAAGTGGGAGATAAGATGGCGGGTCGTCACGGAAACAAAGGTATCGTTGCCAAAATTGTGCGTGCAGAAGACATGCCGTTTATGGAAGATGGTACACCGGTAGACATCGTTCTTAATCCACTAGGGGTTCCATCTCGTATGAACCTTGGTCAGATCTATGAAACTATTTTAGGTTGGACGGGTAAGCGCTTAGGTGTAAAATTTGCAACACCAATTTTTGATGGTGCAAGTACCGATCAAATCGAACAATATTGTGTAGAAGCGGGTATACCAAGAAATGGGCACACGTATTTATATGATGGTGAAACTGGAGAGCGTTTCCATCAAAAAACATCTGTTGGAGTTATCTATATGATTAAACTTCACCACATGGTTGATGATAAAATGCACGCTCGTTCTATCGGACCATACAGCTTAATTACCCAGCAACCGCTTGGTGGTAAGGCTCAGTTTGGTGGACAACGTTTTGGTGAGATGGAGGTTTGGGCATTGGAAGCATATGGTGCGGCAAACATCTTACAGGAATTGTTAACCCTTAAATCTGATGACATTATTGGTAGAGCAAAAACCTATGAAGCCATCGTTAAAGGAGAAAACATTCCACGTCCGGGTGTACCAGAATCATTTAATGTACTAGTACATGAATTGAGAGGTTTAGGTTTAGACTTAAAATTCGAATAACATTTTAAGTAAAAAAACCAACACCTATTAACAACATTATCATTACAAATTTACAAACTAGATATGGCCAATAAAAGAGACAATCGACCAAGATTAACTTTCTCCGAGATCACTATCGGTCTGGCTTCTCCAGATAATATTTTAGAAAGAAGTTTTGGTGAAGTATTAAAGCCTGAAACCATTAACTACCGTACGTACAAACCAGAAAGAGATGGTTTATTCTGCGAAAGAATTTTTGGTCCAGTTAAGGATTATGAGTGTGCTTGTGGTAAATACAAGCGTATTCGTTACAAGGGTATTGTATGTGACAGATGTGGTGTAGAAGTAACTGAGAAAAAAGTACGTCGTGAGCGTATGGGTCACATTAAATTAGTGGTACCTGTCGTGCATATTTGGTACTTCAAATCTTTACCTAATAAAATTGGTTATTTATTAGGCATGAGTTCTAAGAAATTAGAAACTATTATCTATTATGAGCGTTATGTAGTATTACAAGGTGGTATCAAAGAAAACCTAAACATGGGTGATCTTTTAACCGAAGAAGAGTACTTAGATTTATTAGATACTTTACCAAAAGAAAATCAGTTCTTACCAGACGAAGATCCAAACAAGTTTATCGCTAAAATGGGAGCAGAAGCCGTTCATGGTTTATTGCAAAGAATTGATTTAGATGGACTAAGTTTCTCTTTACGTAATGCAGCTGCCAACGAAACTTCTCAACAACGTAAAGCAGATGCTTTAAAGCGTTTGAGCGTTGTAGAATCTTTCCGTGATGCAAGTACACGTATTGTAAATAAGCCTGAGTGGATGGTGATGCAATACATCCCAGTTATTCCACCAGAACTTCGTCCATTAGTTCCACTTGATGGTGGTCGTTTTGCATCTTCTGATCTAAACGATTTATACCGTCGTGTTATTATTCGTAACAACCGTTTAAAGCGTTTGTTAGAAATTAAAGCGCCAGAAGTAATCTTACGTAATGAAAAACGTATGTTACAAGAAGCGATCGATTCTTTATTCGATAACTCTCGTAAATCAAATGCTGTAAAAGCAGAAGGTGGACGTGCTTTAAAATCTTTATCGGATGTATTAAAAGGTAAGCAAGGTCGTTTCCGTCAAAACTTACTCGGTAAGCGTGTAGACTATTCTGGTCGTTCTGTAATTGTGGTAGGACCTGAGTTAAAAATGCACGAGTGCGGATTACCAAAAGATATGGCTGCCGAATTATTTAAGCCATTTGTTATTCGTAAATTAATTGAAAGAGGTATTGTAAAAACAGTGAAGTCTGCTAAAAAATTAGTAGATAAAAAAGAAGCTGTGATTTGGGATATCTTAGAAAATATTTTAAAAGGTCACCCGGTATTATTAAACCGTGCCCCAACACTTCACCGCTTGTCAATTCAAGCATTCCAACCTAAGTTGGTAGAAGGTAAAGCCATTCAATTACACCCACTCGTAACGTCTTCGTTTAACGCGGATTTCGATGGTGACCAAATGGCGGTACACGTTCCACTTAGCAGTGCAGCGGTACTTGAAGCACAGTTATTAATGCTTTCTTCACACAACATCTTGAACCCGCAAAATGGTACGCCAATCACCCTTCCTTCTCAGGACATGGTACTTGGTTTATACTACATTACAAAGGGTAAGAAAACCACCGAAACTGAAACCGTAAAAGGACAGGGTATGGCTTTCTACAGCATGGATGAGGTGATCATTGCTTACAATGAGAACCGCGTAGACTTACACGCTAACATTAAAGTAAAAACCAATGTGCGTGAAGCTGGCGTGATTGTTAAAAAATTAATTGAAACAACGGTTGGTCGTGTTTTATTCAACCAACACGTACCTGCACCAGTAGGTTATATCAATGCATTATTAACAAAAAAATCTTTAAGAGATATCATTGGTGATATCATTAAAATCACAAACGTTCCTACAACCGCTAAATTCTTAGATGATATTAAAACATTAGGATTTAAAATGGCATTCCGTGGCGGTTTATCATTTAACGTTAACGACCTTATCGTTCCTGATAAGCGTGGTGAGTTACTTGATAGTGCTAAAGCAGAAGTAGAAGAAGTTTGGGAAAACTACAACATGGGTCTTATTACCAATAACGAGCGTTACAACCAAGTTATTGATATCTGGGGTCGTGTAGATACGAGAATCACTGAAACATTGATGCATGAAATGCAAACAGATAAGCAGGGCTTTAACTCTGTTTATATGATGCTTGATTCAGGTGCTCGTGGTAGTAAAACTCAGGTTAAGCAGCTTGTAGGTATTAGAGGTCTAATGGCTAAGCCACGTAAGAGTGGTAGTGCAGGATCTGAGGTAATTGAAAACCCAATCTTGTCTAACTTTAAGAGTGGTCTTAACGTATTAGATTACTTTATTTCTACGCACGGTGCGCGTAAAGGTCTTGCGGATACTGCGTTAAAAACAGCGGATGCTGGTTACTTAACACGTCGTCTAGTAGACGTTTCTCAAGACGTTGTTATTGCGGATGATGATTGTGGTACTTTAAGAGGTATTGCTACATCTGCACTAAAAGACAATGAAGATATAATTGAAGCATTATCAGATAGAATTGAAGGTCGTACTTCATTACATAATGTTTACCATCCAGTAACGGAACAATTAATTATCAATGCAGGTGAAGAAATCTCATCTGATGTTGCTAAAGAAATTGATGAAGTAGGTATCGAATCTGTAGAGATTCGTTCTGTACTTACTTGCGAAAGTAAGCGTGGCGTTTGCGTAAAATGTTATGGTAAAAACTTAGCAACTGGTTACCTCGCTCAACGTGGTGACGCAGTGGGTATTATTGCAGCGCAGTCCATTGGTGAACCAGGTACACAGCTTACACTTCGTACGTTCCACGTAGGTGGTGTGGCAGGATCTGCTTCTATCGAATCTGCTCTAGCAGCTAAGTTTGATGGTACCATTCAGTTTGACGGATTACGTACGGTAGAGTCTATTAACAACGAAGGCAAAAAAGCTAAAATTGTTATTGGACGTACAGGAGAGGTAAGAATCACGGATGTTAAAAACGACCGTTTGATGATCACCAATAACGTTCCTTACGGTGCTACCTTAAACGTTAAAGATGGCCAAGAAGTGAAAAAAGGTGATGTGATTTGTACTTGGGATCCATTTAACAACGTCGTTGTTTCTGAGCAAAACGGTAAGATCAAATTTGACAACGTACTCGAAGGTATTACCTACCGTGATGAGGCCGATGAGCAAACAGGTCACCGCGAAAAAGTGGTTATTGAAACAAAAGATAAAACCAAAATACCTACTATCATTGTAGAAGGGAAAGATAACAAACATTACAACTTACCAGTAGGATCTCACATCGCTGTAGAAGAAGGCGACGAAGTAAAAGCTGGTTTTGTAATGGTTAAAATTCCTCGTATTTTAGGTAAGCTCCGCGATATCACAGGAGGTCTTCCACGTGTAACAGAACTATTTGAAGCAAGAAATCCAGGTAACCCTGCGATTGTTTGTGAAATCGATGGTGTGGTGGCATTTGGTAGCGTTAAGCGTGGTAACAGAGAAATCATTGTTGAATCTAAAGATGGCATGGTTAAAAAGTACTTAGTACCATTAACGCGTCAAATTCTAGTTCAAGATGGTGACTTCGTTAAAGCGGGTACGCCAATGTCTGATGGACAAATTGCACCCGCTGCGATACTTGCTATTAAAGGACCATTTGCAGTACAAGAATATGTTGTAAATGAAATCCAAGAAGTATACCGCTTACAAGGTGTAAGAATCAATGACAAGCACGTAGAAGTGATTGTTCGTCAAATGATGAAGAAGGTAGAAATTGTAGATGCTGGTGATACTAAATTCTTAGAGGAGGATCTAGAAGATCGTTTTGACTTTATCGAAGAAAATGACCGTATCTACGATAAAAAAGTAGTTACAGAAGCGGGCGAAAGTGCAACGTACAAAGCTGGTCAAATTATAACATTAAGAGAACTACGCGAGGAAAATTCAATTCTTCGTCGTTCAGACAGAAAGCTAGTGGAAGTGCGTGATGCAAAACCTGCAACGGCTACACCTGTATTGCTGGGTATTACCAAAGCTTCTCTTGGTGTTAGAAGTTGGATCTCTGCTGCTTCGTTCCAAGAAACAACCAAAGTATTAAGCCAAGCGGCCATACAAGGTAAAAAAGACTTGATGTTAGGTCTTAAAGAAAATGTAATTACAGGTCATTTGATTCCTGCAGGTACCGGACAAAAAGAGTTCGAGAACATGATTGTAGGAAGCAAAGAAGAATATGAAGTATTAGCAACCACACGTGAAGCGATGAGCTTTGATGAGGAAGAATAATATTTTATAGCCTTAGTATATTTGTAAAAGTAGGAAGCCAACACTTCCTACTTTTACTTTTTAATAGATAAAATGTATAAATTAGTGTTATGAAAAATATCAATACGATTGTAAATGTTGTTTTAGGAATCGCAGTAGCGATTCTATTTTATTTTCAATTTAGCGGCAGTCAATCTGCAGTAGCTACTGGTTCTAAATCTATTTCTACTGGTGATTTTCGAATTGCATATTTTGAAATAGACTCAGTAGAAACCCAGTTTAATTATTACAAAGAAGTAAGTAACTCTATCCAGGCTAAAGCCCAGCAAAACAACAATGAACTCAATCAGTTAAAAGAAGTGTTTGCAGCAAAATACCAAGAGCTACAAAAAAATGGTCAAAGCATGTCTGCCTCTGAGGTAAATGCTAGACAACAGGAGCTTCAGCAAATGGATAAAACATTCAAGAGCAAGGAGCAAATGATGAATAACGAAATGCAAGACGAGAGCATGAAAAAATTGCAAGACGTGAAGAAAAAAATCACTGATTATTTAGCGAAATACAATAAAGCCAAAGGTTATGCTTTTATTTTAGGGAATAATTCAGACATGCTTTCTATGTATTACAAAGACTCGGCCTACGATATTACTGCAGACCTTGTAAAAGGTTTAAATGAATTGTATAAACCCAAAAAATAGGTACTTTAAATCTTATTTTTTTTAATTATCTTGAAGTTCTGTTTTAACCAACAGAACTTTTTTTATGAGTACAACTACACCTTCGTTTAAACCATCACTGGGTTTATTAGACTCCACCATGATTGTAGCAGGTAGCATGATTGGTTCAGGTATCTTTATTGTAAGTGCCGATATTACACGTAATGTAGGCTCTGCAGGCTGGCTTGTAGTCGTATGGCTTATTACAGGCTTTATGACACTTACAGCAGCTTTAAGTTATGGTGAGCTAAGTGCGATGTTCCCAAAAGCCGGAGGGCAGTATGTGTACTTAAAAGAGTCTTATAATCCACTGCTTGGTTTTTTATATGGCTGGAGCTTTTTTTCGGTAATCCAAACGGGTACCATCGCTGCAGTAGGGGTCGCTTTTAGCAAATTTGCTGGTTACTTTTTTCCGTCCCTAGAAATGACGGATGCCAATATTATATTTCAAGCCGGGATATTAAAAATTTATCCCGCTCAGCTGATTTCCATCGCCATCATCATTCTTCTCACCTATATCAATACCAAGGGTGTCCAGGGTGGCAAACTCATTCAAACCACTTTTACGGTAACAAAGCTCCTTTCATTGTTTGGTTTAATTGGCTTTGGTTTTTTACTTGCCGCTAAATCAGAAATCTGGCATGCCAATTGGCAGGATGCTTGGACAATGAAATCCATTGCCGCAGATAATAGCACAACACCTGTTATAGGACTAGCCATTTTTGGTGCCATTGCAGCCTCCATGGTGGGTTCTATTTTTAGTAGTGATGCTTGGAACAACGTTACGTTTATTGCAGGCGAAATTAAAAATCCAAAACGCAACATTGGGCTTAGTTTGTTTTTAGGTACTTTAATTGTTACCATTATTTATGTGTCTGCTAACCTCATGTATATCAGTGTACTTCCTTTAAATGACATTGCACATGCACCCGCAGATAGGGTAGCAGTATCATCAGCCAATGCTATTTTTGGAAATATTGGAACCTATGTAATAGCAATCATGATTATGATTTCTACTTTTGGCTGTAACAATGGTTTAATATTAGCAGGTGCAAGGGTATATTATACCATGGCACAGGACGGTTTGTTTTTTAAGAAAGCATCTACCCTAAATAAAAACGCAGTACCAGAATGGGCTTTATGGGCACAGTGTGTGGTAGCAGCGCTATTATGCTTGAGTGGTAAGTATGGTGACCTGCTAGATATGGTTTCATTTATTGTGGTAATCTTTTATGTGTTAACCATTATAGGCATCTTTATTTTACGTAAAAAACGTCCAGATCTAGAACGTCCTTACAAAGCAATAGGCTATCCTATTTTACCTGCTATCTATGTTTTAATGGGAACACTGTTTTGCGTATTATTGATCATTTATAAGCCTAATTTTACATGGCCTGGGCTTATTATTGCACTATTAGGCATTCCTTTGTATTACCTTGCAGTGCGAAGTAATAAAAAATAAACATGACAAATTTTGACCAACTTTTCATAGACTTTAGCAATCTAAAAGTTGTAATCATTGGAGACGTTATGCTTGACACCTATTGGTGGGGTCAGGTAGACCGTATATCTCCCGAAGCGCCCGTGCCGGTTGTGGCATTACAGCGAAAAGAACACCGTGTGGGTGGTGCCGCTAACGTTGCATTAAACACGGTTGCATTAGGTGCACAAACCACTATTGTATCAGTCATTGGTACCGACGCCGATGGTGTTTTACTTCAATCATTATTTGAAGCGCAAAACATCGATACACAGTATTTACTTTCTACACCTTCACGCATCACTACCAATAAAACGCGTGTCATGAGTCGTAATCAACAAATGATGCGCCTTGATGCCGAAATTACAACACCCATTGCAAGTGATATTGAACAGGCCTTGCTTCAAAAATTTACAGATTGCCTAAATGCCGAGCAACCAGATATTGTCATTTTTGAAGATTATGATAAAGGGGTTTTAACACCAGCAATTATTAAAGCAGCTATTGCAATTTGTACAGATCGTAACATTGTAATGTCTGTGGATCCTAAAAAAAATAATTTTTTAGTATACAAAGGTGTTACCCTTTTTAAGCCTAATTTAAAAGAAGTAAAAGAAGGATTGCAAATACCTATTTCTTCTGTTACACTCGACAATTTAAGGCTTGTGCACGCTGCACTTCAAACACATTTAGCCCACAAAATTTCATTGATTACATTATCAGAAAAAGGGATGTTTTTTGATACCGGCGATGTAGCAAAAATTATTCCAACTCATATACGATCCATAGCAGATGTAAGTGGTGCAGGTGATACCGTAATTGCAGTTGCATCTCTTGTCTATGCGGCCACAAAAAATATTGAACTCGCCACAGAAATGGCCAATATTGCTGGTGGACTAGTGTGTGAAGAAGTAGGGACTGCTGCAATTAATAAAACGCGTTTGCTTTTAGAATGTAAATTGCTTCTAGTTTCATAAAAGAGACCAACTATGCAACAATTTTCTTTGGTTATACATGGAGGTGCTGGCACTATCTTAAAAGAAGACATGTCTCCAGCGCTAGAGCAGGCCTATCAAGTTGGCTTACAAGAAGCACTTGATGCTGGTTATAAAGTTTTGCAAAATAGTGGAAGCGCTGTTGATGCCATTCAAACCGCTATCGTAGTATTAGAGAATAATATTTTATTTAACGCAGGCAGAGGTAGTGTTTTTACAAAAAAAGGACTACAAGAAATGGACGCCGCCATTATGGATGGTGCCACTTTAGAAGCAGGTGCTGTTGCTGCTATTCGCAATGTTAAAAATCCAATCAAGCTTGCTGCAGAGGTCATGCTGAATAGCAATCACGTTTTTTTAAGTGGGAAAGGTGCCAATGATTTTGCCATTAAACAAGGTGTTGCTTTAGCGCCCGACGAATATTTTTATTCTCAGTTTAGGTACGATCAGTGGAAAGCCATTCGTGATTCTGATGCCTATTCATTGGATCATACCAATCATCACCTAGAAGAATTATTAAAAGATAAAAAGTTTGGAACCGTTGGTGCCGTTGCTTGTGATAGCAAGGGTAATATTGCGGGCGCTACTTCTACAGGTGGTATGACCAATAAAAAATATGGCCGTATAGGAGATAGCCCACTTATTGGAAGTGGAACCTATGCCAATAATAAAACCTGCGCCATTAGTTGCACAGGCCATGGTGAAATGTTTATTCGATCTGTTGCAGCATATGACGTTAGTTGTTTAATGGAATATAAAGGGCTTAGTTTGCAGGCTGCTATGGAAGTAGTGGTTCACGAAAAACTAATAGCATTACATGGTGAAGGTGGAATGATTGGCGTAGATGCCAACGGAAATACGGCCATGGTATTTAATAGTGCTGGGATGTACCGTGCTTTTCAAAATAGTAAAGGTGAATCTGCAATTGCGATTTATAAATAAATGACAATGAAAAAAACGGCTGTAATTGTTGCGGGTGGGTCAGGTGTAAGAATGGGTTCCAATGTACCTAAGCAATTTTTGCATTTGAAAGGGAGGCCTATTATTTGGCATACCGTTCAACAGTTTTTTTATGCCTATTACGATATTCAAATTGTACTGGTATTGCCGGCATCTTATTTAGAGGAAGCAGCTGCTTATTTTGAGCCTGCTCAGCTTGCTCATATTCAGTTTGTAGCTGGAGGAACCACTCGATTTGATTCTGTAAAAAATGGCTTACAGGCAGTTAAAGATCCAGGTGTCATATTTGTTCATGATGGCGTACGATGCCTTGTCTCTAGCGATTTAATTAAAAAATGTTACGACCAGGCCCTGGTTCACGGATCGGCGATACCGGCTGTAACTGCCACAGATAGTATTAGGCTTGTCACCGGGGATACCCACCAAGTTGTTGACCGGACCCTGGTTAAAATCATACAAACGCCTCAAACCTTTTTAAGCACCCTATTATTGCCTGCTTTTGAACAGCCCTACCAAGCCAGCTTTACCGATGAAGCTTCGGTGGTGGAAGCCGCAGGCCACACGGTTCGTTTAATAGAAGGGGAGTATAGTAATCTTAAGATTACACGCCCCCAAGATTTAATAGTGGCCGAATCCCTTTTCTAAAAAAAAATTGGCCTAAACCGTCAATCTTTCTTAAATTTGCAATAATGAAACAAGTATTAAATAACAAGTGGTGGTGGCATACAAACTCCAATCGGGGAATGTAATGGCGCGTCCACTACTTTTTGAATAATTTCAAAAGCCCCGACCAAAAGTCGGGGCTTTTTATTAGTGACCTATGAAAAAAATTATTTTACGAACAGAAAGCAAAAGAATGTTAGCGGACGTGTATACGCCCGTTAGTATTTACCTGCGTTTAAGGGACCGTTTTAGAGATACCATCTTGTTAGAAAGTACCGATGCGCACGTTGCAGAAAATAGCTATTCTTTCATTTGTATAAATGCTATTGGTGGTATAGAAGTAAGGAATACAAAAATGGTAGAAGTGAAATATCCAAACCAGGATCCCACTCATTATGCAGTAGAAGTTTCGCAAATAGACAATCAGTTGTGGAGTTATATGCAAGGTTATGATGTAATACCCAACGAACATAAAGAAACAGGGTTTGCACAAGGTTTGTTTGGGTATACTAGTTTTGATGCCATTCCTTTATTTGAAACGATTGCTTTTGCGGAAGCTAAAAAAACCAATATTCCACTTATACGCTATAGGTTATATCAGTATGTCATTGTATTTGATCATTACAAAGACGAATTATTTATTTGTCAAAATTTACTAGCTAACGAAACTGCCGATACTTCACTTATTGAATCCTTAATTAAAAATAAAGACGTGCCTCAGTTTCCATTCACGCCAGTTGGAGAGGAACGATCTAATATTACAGACGAGGCTTACAAAGCCATGGTAGATAAGGGTATTCAACACTGTTTACGTGGCGACGTTTTTCAAATTGTACTCAGTAGAAGGTTTGAACAGTCTTATAAAGGAGATGAATTTAATGTGTATCGCGCGCTAAGAAGCGTAAACCCTTCACCTTATTTATTTTTCTTTGATTATGGTGATTATAAATTAATGGGTTCTTCTCCAGAAGCGCAGTTAATTGTTCGAAATAATAAAGCAGTGATGCATCCCATTGCCGGGACTTTTAGAAGAACAGGGAATGATGAACAAGATAAAGAGCTATCTGCAAAATTATTAGAAGACGCAAAAGAAAATGCCGAGCACGTGATGCTTGTAGATCTTGCGCGCAATGATTTGAGTAGATCTTGTACCCAAGTTACTGTAAGTCATTTTAAGCAGGTCAAATATTACTCGCATGTAATTCACCTAGTGAGTGAAGTGGTTGGCACATTAGCGGCTGGGGCAAATCCGTTTAGTATTTTGGCACAAACTTTTCCTGCAGGAACATTAAGTGGCGCACCAAAATTTAAGGCACTAGAAATCATTGACGGATTGGAGCCTACAGCACGTGGTTATTATGGAGGTGCTATTGGTTTTGTAGGATTCAATGGAGGGTTTAACCATGCTATAATGATTCGTAGTTTTTTAAGTAAAGACAATACGCTTTATTATCAAGCAGGTGCAGGGGTGGTTGTTTCATCGAATCCTGAAAGTGAGTTACAAGAAGTTAACAATAAATTAAATGCATTAAAAAGAGCCGTCGTATTAGCTGCGGGAATATAAAGAAGTAGGTATGAAAATATTGGTTTTTGATAATTATGATTCGTTTACGTACAACCTAGTGCACCTAGTAGAAAAAATTACGCATCAAAAAGTAACGGTTGTAAGAAATGATCAAATAGCACTTGAAGACGTTGCAGCCTATGATAAAATCATTTTATCTCCAGGCCCGGGCATACCATCAGAAGCAGGGCTCTTATTGCCGCTTATAAAACAGTATGCTGCATCTAAGCCTATACTTGGGGTATGTCTTGGTCATCAAGCTATTGGGGAAGCATTTGGCGCTAACTTAGAAAATTTATCTACGGTATATCATGGCGTGGCAACGCCCATTACAATCGATAATACCAATTATTTATTTAATGGCCTAGCCGAAACCATAGAAGTAGGACGTTATCACAGTTGGGTAATTTCAAATAATGAATTGCCATCTGAACTAAAAGTAACTGCTACAGATGAAAACGGATTGATTATGGCCATTGAGCATACTGCGTATGATGTTTGTGGTGTTCAGTTTCATCCCGAAAGTGTATTAACACCAAATGGTGAAGCAATCATTAAAAACTGGTTATTAAAATGAAAAAGATTTTACAATATTTATTTGAACACAAAACGCTTAGTAGAGAAGCAGCTAAAGAGCTTTTGCTGTCTATGTCTGCGGGTGCCTATAATGATAGTGAATTAGCTTCATTGATGACCGTGTTTTTAATGCGCAGTATTACCATTGCAGAGTTGCAAGGTTTTAGAGATGCTTTACTAGCATTATCAGTTCCTGTAAATTTAGGCACAAACGATTTACTGGATATTGTTGGAACGGGAGGCGATGGAAAAAATACCTTTAATATTTCTACACTCTCCTGTTTTATTGTTGCGGGTGCTGGTCAAAAAGTAGCCAAGCATGGAAATTACGGTGCTAGTACCATTAGTGGATCGTCCAATGTAATGGAGCAACTAGGGTATGTTTTTAAAAATGATGAACTTAAATTACAGCAGGAGTTAGATGCTGCTAATATTTGTTTTTTACATGCACCACTTTTTCATCCTGCATTAAAATTAGTGGGGCCTATCAGAAAAAACCTAGGTGTTCGCACTTTTTTTAATATGCTTGGCCCGCTAGTGAATCCTGCAAAACCGGCACACCAGCTTATTGGCGTGTACAATTTAGAGATGGCCAGAATTTATCATTATTTGTTACAAGAAGAGGGCATTAATTATACCATCATTCACGGATTGGATGGGTATGATGAAATTTCTTTAACAAGTGATACAAAAATATTTACATCAAAAGGGGAGCGTATCGTTTCTGCTATAGCGCTAGGTAAGCGAATTGTTTTTCCGGAGGATTTAGTAGGTGGAGACACCGTAGAAGCTTCAGCTGCTATATTCTTAAAAATTATTAAAGGGGAAGGTACAATGGCGCAAAATGCGGTAGTACTTGCCAATGCTGCATCTGCATTATTTGCTACACAAAAGTATGCCAACTATGAAATAGCATATGCAGCTGCTGTAGAAAGTTTAGACGACCAAAAAGCGTATCAAGTTTTACAACAATTAATTGCGGTACAATAACATGAATATTTTAGATCAAATAATTGCACACAAAAAAGAAGAGGTGGCTGTCCAAAAAACGCTTGTTTCAGAAACTGCGTTAAAGCAAATGCCTTTTTATAAGGCGCCTGTTTTATCTATGGTGGGGTTTTTAACCATGCCAGGTAAAACTGGCATCATTGCAGAGTTTAAAAGAAAGTCTCCAAGCAAAGGAATGATTAATGGCAGTGCTACGGCAGCATCGGTAACGGCTGGTTATTCGGCACATGGGGCTTCTGGATTATCTGTGTTAACGGATACCGACTTTTTTGGCGGATCCTTGCAAGACCTTGCTGCTGCAACCATCAATGAAACGCCCATTTTGCGTAAAGATTTTATGATTGATCCGTATCAAATTATAGAAGCAAAAGCGCATGGAGCCGGTATGATATTGTTGATTGCTGCTTGCCTTAGTCCAGTGAAAGTAAAAGAGTTGGCTAGCGTAGCAAAAGATATTGGACTCGAAGTATTACTTGAAATTCATACCAAAGAGGAGTTAGATCATGTATGTGACGCAGTAGATATGGTAGGTATTAACAACCGTAATTTAAAAACCTTTGAAGTAGACCTTGCGCATTCTATTGCACTTGCAAAAATGTTGCCCGCTCATTTGCCAAAAATTGCAGAGAGTGGCATTCGTCAAGTGTCAACTATACTTGAACTGAAAAAAGAAGGATTTAATGGTTTTTTAATGGGCGAAAACTTTATGAAAACACCGGATCCTGCTGCAGCATTTGCTGCATTTGTTGCAGATTTAAAAAACAGTGAACATGAAAATTAAAGTTTGCGGCATCACTAGTATCGAGGAGGCGCTTGCTTTAAGTAAAGCAGGGGTTAATTATATTGGATTTATATTTTATCCTTCTTCTAAGCGTTATGTTTTAGATAAGCTTTCGCTAGCACAAATAAAAAACCTGCAAATGCCCGGTGTATTTAAGGTAGGGGTTTTTGTAAACGAACCTATGGCTGAAGTAATTTCGTTGGCTACTGATGCCGGACTTGATATGGTGCAACTCCATGGTGATGAAACACCCAATTATTGTAAAGAAATAGCCAATCAATTTCCAGTAATTAAAGCATTTAGAATTTCAGAAAAAGATGACGTTGCGTATAAAATTTCTGAATTTATGGAAGAGGTTGATTATTTATTATTTGATACGGCATCAAGCGGGTATGGTGGTTCTGGTATTTCTTTTGATTGGTCAAAACTGGCCAATGCGACACAGCAAAAACCCTATTTTTTAAGCGGGGGTATTGGGCCTGACGATGTTTCTAAAATAACTTCATTTGTAAAGTCTGATGCAGCAGGTAATTGTATAGCCGTGGATCTCAATAGTAAGTTTGAAACTGCGCCAGGCCAAAAAAATATAGCACTATTAAATTCATTTATACCAACTATTAAAGCACTTTAAATATGCAACAAATATTTACGAATCCTAATGAACATGGATATTACGGAGATTTTGGTGGGGCTTTTATTCCAGAAATGTTATTTGCGAATGTGGCGCAACTTAAAAGCCAGTATTTGCAAATTATGGATGATGAAGATTTTAAAAATGAGGTCAACGATCTTTTGCAAAATTATGTTGGTAGACCAACGCCTTTATTTTTAGCAAAACGCTTGAGTGAGCAGTATGGGGCAACCATTTATTTGAAAAGAGAAGATTTGTGTCATACGGGGGCACATAAAATCAACAATACCATTGGTCAAATTATACTTGCGCAAAAGCTTGGTAAAACACGCATCATTGCAGAAACGGGTGCTGGACAACACGGCGTTGCAACTGCAACTGTGTGCGCCTTAAAGGGCATGGAATGTATTGTATATATGGGTGAAAAAGACATTGAAAGGCAAGCGCCCAATGTTGCACGTATGCGTATGTTGGGTGCTACCGTTGTGCCTGCAAAGAGTGGCAGTAAAACACTAAAAGATGCTACCAATGAAGCCATAAGAGATTGGATCAACAATCCTACCAATACGCATTATATTATTGGTAGTGTAGTAGGGCCTCACCCATACCCCGATATGGTAGCCCGTTTTCAAAGTGTTATTAGTGCAGAGATTCGCAAGCAATTACTTGCTCAAATTGGAACTGAATTACCTACGCACGTAATTGCATGTGTGGGCGGTGGTAGTAATGCTGCTGGTGCATTTTATCATTTTTTAGAAGAGCCAACCGTGCAGCTTGTTGCTGTTGAAGCCGCAGGACATGGTGTGCAAACTACTATGAGTGCAGCCACTACACAATTAGGTACACCAGGTATTTTACATGGCAGTAAAAGCTTATTAATGCAAACGCCAGATGGTCAAGTCATTGAGCCGCATAGTATTTCTGCGGGTTTAGACTATCCAGGTATTGGCCCAATGCATGCAAACTTGTATACATCGGGCAGAGGTTTGTTTTTAAGTGCCACAGATGATGAAGCGATGGATGCTGCTTTTCATGTAAGTAAAACAGAAGGCATAATTCCTGCCTTAGAAACAGCACATGCTTTTGCAGCATTAGATCAAATACAATGGAAGCCTACCGATACCGTTGTTATTTGTTTGAGTGGAAGAGGCGATAAAGATTTATCTACGTACATGCAAAAATTAGATTCATGACAAGATTAAAAAAGCTATTTGAAGCCAAGTCATCAAAAGTATTAAACGTATACTGTACAGCGGGTTTTCCAACACTACATAGTACGCTGCCTATAATTGCTGCCCTCGAAAATAACGGCGCCGATTTGGTTGAAATAGGTATGCCATATTCTGATCCATTAGCAGATGGGCCCGTAATACAAGAAAGTGGCGCTAAGGCCATTGAAAATGGCATGTCTATAGAGGTTTTGTTTGATCAATTAAAATCTTTGAGAGCTACTAGCAATATACCTTTGGTGCTTATGGGTTATATGAATCCGGTGTTGCAATATGGGTTCGAGAAATTTTGTGCAGCTGCAGCAGCTGTAGGGGTGGACGGTCTTATTTTACCGGATATGCCAGCTTACGAGTATGAAACAAAATATAGCGCTACCTTAAAAAAGCACCATTTAGATTTTATATTTCTAGTGACCCCCGATACCCCAACCGAGCGCATTCAATATTTAGATTCCCTTAGTTCTGGATTTTTATATGCAGTTAGTGCTTCGGCTACAACTGGCTCTGCACTTAATTTTGATGCAGTAGATACGTATTTGCAAAAACTTAAACAGTTGCAATTAAACAATCCCATTTTGGTTGGTTTTGGTGTTAAAGATGCTGCTTCATTTGAACTGGCTTCCAGACATACAGCAGGCGCCATTATTGGATCTGCGTATATCAAAGCGCTTGAAAATAGTGCCGATGTAACAGCTACTACCGCTCAATTTTTATCATCCATAATTGGTACATCATAGTATGAATGTTGCTATCGTAAAATACAATGCGGGGAATATATTATCTGTTACCTATGCACTCGAAAGACTGGGTGTTAGTCCGGTTGTCACAGATAATATAGAGGAATTGCAAAAAGCAGATCATGTTATTTTTCCGGGTGTAGGAGAGGCTAGTACCGCCATGCGTTATTTAAAAGAAAGAAATTTAGATACTGTTATTAAAAACCTGAATCAGCCTGTGTTAGGTATTTGTTTAGGTATGCAATTACTGTGTTCTTATTCGGAAGAAAACAACACGACCTGTTTATCTGTATTTGATGAGCGCGTTGTATCCTTTTTACCAAATGGAACCGATAAAATTCCGCAAGTAGGTTGGAATACAATTAGTGACTATTCTTCAAATTTATTTAAAGGACTCCCTTTAAACGCATATTGTTATTTTGTGCATGGGTATTATGCAGCCCTTGGGCCTGACTCCATTGCCACCACTAATTATATCTTACCCTATAGTGCAGCGCTGCACAAAAATAATTTTTACGGCGTACAATTTCATCCCGAAAAAAGTGCTACCGTAGGTGAAAAAATATTACAAAACTTTTTAGACTTAGTATAAGATGCAAATCATACCTGCTATAGATGTTATTGATGGAAAATGTGTTCGTTTAACAGAGGGAGATTATGCACAAAAAATCATCTACAACGAAAATCCTTTAGAAGTAGCAAAAGCTTTTGAAGCAGCTGGAATACAACGCCTTCATTTAGTTGATTTGGATGGCGCTAAAGCAGGTGCTGTAAAAAACTGGAAAGTGCTTGAAAGCATAGCGCTTAATACAAAACTGATCATTGATTTTGGTGGTGGTATAAAAACGGATGACGATGTGGCACTTGTATTTGAAAGAGGGGCAACCCTTGCTACCATTGGTAGTATTGCGGTAGCCAATCCAGCACTTTTTTTAAGTTGGGTAAGTACATATGGTGCTGAACGTTTTTTTTTAGGAGCAGATGTTAAAGACAATTGTATTGCGGTGAATGGTTGGATGCAAACGTCAAACACAGCAATCGAATCATTTATAGGTGATTACCTCGTACAAGGTATTACCAATATTTTTTGTACCGACGTTTCAAAAGATGGTAGGCTGGAAGGCCCTTCCACATTACTTTATCAGTCACTGATTGGGTTATTCCCAAATGTAAAACTAGTAGCAAGTGGTGGTGTGAGTTCGTTGCAAGATTTAGAAAAACTTGATCAAATTGGTTGTGCGGGTGCTATTGTTGGTAAGGCTATTTATGAAAACCGTATTTCACTAGAATCATTGCAGCAGTTTAATTCATAACTCATTATTATGTTAGCAAAGAGAATCATTGCTTGTTTAGATATTAAAAACGGAAGAACCGTTAAAGGCATCAATTTCGAAAACATTAGAGATGCAGGTGATCCTGTAGAGCTTGGTGCTTTTTATGCAGCGGCAGGGATCGACGAACTTGTATTTTTAGATATTACAGCAACCAATGAAAAACGTAAAACACTGGCAGATTTAGCAAAAAAAATTGCAGTGGTTATTAATATTCCATTTACAGTTGGTGGCGGTGTTGCTAGCATCGATGACGTGCGTGTATTATTACAAAACGGTGCCGATAAAATTGCTGTAAACTCGGCAGCATTTAAAAATCCTGAACTCATTGCAAGTTTGGCAAAAGAATTTGGTAGTCAGTGTATCGTTGTTGCGATTGATACCAAACAAGAAGCGGATGGTGAATGGTATGTTTATTTAAATGGTGGTACGGTTCCTACTACAACAACCTGCTTATCATGGGCAAAACAAGCTACAAGCCTTGGTGCTGGTGAAATTTTATTAACATCCATGAACCATGATGGCACAAAAGCGGGCTTCGCTTTAGATATTACAGCTGCTATTGCTAAGGCGGTTTCAATACCTGTTATTGCATCTGGTGGCGGTGGTACTATGGAGCATTTTGAGGCTGTTTTTACAATAGGAGCAGCAGATGCGGCTTTGGCTGCCAGTATCTTTCATTTTAAGGAAATAGAAGTACATGCTTTAAAATCCTTTTTATTAAATAAAGGCTTGCCAATTAGGCTTTAATTTTTACATTTACGACGAATTATGTTAGATAAAATTGATTTTTCAAAATATGCGGATGGACTGGTGCCAGCAGTTGTTCAAGACATTGACACTAGTAAAGTTTTAATGCTTGGTTTTATGAATGCAGCAGCTATCGAAACAACCCTTTCAACTAAAAAAGTCACCTTTTTTAGCAGGTCAAAAAATCGGTTGTGGACAAAAGGAGAAGAGAGTGGTCATTTTTTGAATTTTAAAGAAATGCTACTTGATTGTGATGCCGATGCACTTTTAGTAAAAGTTGTTCCGGGTGGCCCTACTTGTCATAACGGCACCGATACCTGCTGGGGTGAAGAAAACAATGCGGCACATTTTTTAACCTATTTAGAAACCGTTATAGCCAGCCGTAAAAATGAAAGCCCCGATAGTTCTTATGTAGCTTCTTTGTTTTCAAAAGGGATTAATAAAATTGCGCAAAAAGTAGGAGAGGAAGCCGTGGAACTTTTGATTGAAGCAAAAGACGACAATGAGCTCTTGTTTTTAAATGAGGCATCTGATTTGCTTTTTCACTATTTAATTTTATTGCAAGCAAAAGGATACAATTTGCAAGATGTTATTGAAATATTAAAAAATAGACATAAAAAATAAAATCTACTAATAGACTCAAATACTAAATATGCGTAAACTTATTATATACACCCTTATTCTTTTATTTGCTTTTCAGTCAGTAATCGCTGCAGACTTTACGGTTACTGGAAAAATCAAAGGATTAACAAATGGCAGTGCGGCCACTTTAAAAAACGTATTTAATGGGCAATCATTAGCAACTGCAACTATTTCTGATGGTGCTTTTTTATTAAAAGGAAATGTAAATGAGGGAATGTTAATGCAGCTTTCATTTTCAGCTGCACCACAAATTAACATTGAACTATTTATTGGTAACGAATCCGTTTTAATAGATGGTGATTTGGCATCTCCAGATCAAATTAAATTAACCGGTTCTGTCGTGCAACAGACCTACGAGAAATTTAGACTACAGTTTGTGCCAATGAAAGATAAGCTAAACGTTATTGTGCCGCTTATTCAAGCAGAAACTGCACAAACACCAAAACGTGATTCATTAATCAATTTATTCAATAGCTATAAGCAAGTATTATTGAACGAGACGGTTGGCTTTATCAATGCCAATCCAACTTCTGTGGTAAGTTCATTTGCACTTTATGCAGTTGGGCCTTTGTTTTCGGGGACTCAAGAATTGGAAAGTAAGTATAATGCTTTACAGCCCGCAGCTCAAAAAGGATATTTTTCCGAACTGATTGTAAAGTCATTAAATGATGCTAAGGTTGGACAAATTGGCTCTAATGCAACAGAGTTTACGCAGAATGATCAAAATGGAAAACCTATAAAGTTGTCCTCTTTTAGAGGTAAGTATGTACTTATTGATTTTTGGGCAAGTTGGTGTAGACCTTGTAGACAAGAGAATCCAAACGTTGTTACTGCATTTAATAAGTATAAAGCAAAAAACTTTACTGTACTTGGTGTGTCATTAGATCAGGATAAAGCAAGTTGGATTCAGGCAATTGCTGCAGATAAACTTACATGGACCCATGTAAGTGATTTAAAATACTGGAGTAACGAAGTGGCGCAGTTATATCATATTCAAAGTATTCCAGCTAATATGTTAATTGATCCTAATGGTAAAATTATTGGGAAAGATTTAAGGGGAGAAGAGCTCTTACAAAAATTAGCTAGCTTATTAAAATAGTTTTTCATAGGCCGCTGGATCAAATCCAATGGCTATAATTTTGCCATTCTTTGTAACGATGGGTCTTTTTATTAAGCTGGTGTTTACTTGCAACACTGCAACTGCTGTTGTTGATTTTGCGCAATTAGCTTGATCCTCAGGACTCAACTTTTTATACGTAGCAGATTTTGTATTTATAATGAGGGTAAAATCTTGTTGCTTCATCCAATCTTTAAGCATGGTAGCTGTAACGCCTTCTTTTTTGTAATTATGAAACAGGTATTCAATTTTGTGTTTTGTAAACCAGTCTAAACTCTTTTTTACGGTGTCACAATTGGGTATTCCATAGATGGTTAGCATGGTGGCCGGTTTTAGATATAAAATTAGCCAATTAACACTTATTATTTCTCATCTTCCAAGGAAAGAATTATTTTGTATCCTAGTATATGAAGCCACTTTTTTGCATCGTTGTAGCCTTGTTTTTCTATATTCAGGGTTATTGTCAAAAACAGCAACCAGAAAACAAGCGTTTGCTGGGGCTTATTATTGGTAATGTGTTAGATGCGCAAACAGGTAAGCCACTTTCATTTGCTACCATACAGTTAAAAAAAGCTTCAGATAGTATTCCCAAAACGCAGGTGATATCAGATAAAAATGGGGCTTTTGAGTGTCTTAATTTGCCTTTTGGCTATTACAGTCTAAAAGTTTCTATGGTTGGGTATGCAACCCTTCAAATGGATAGTATTTACCTTCGTGAAGAGCGGTATGATTTTAATTTAGGAGACGTTAAATTAACATTATCTGGCTCTGCTAGTTCTGAAATTATAGTATACGCCGAAAAGCCACTCATCGAAAATAAAGATGATAAAATCATTTTTAATGTGGGCGAAAGTGCATTGAGTGGTGGTGCTACCACTGCCGAATTATTAAAAAACATGCCGCTCATCAACAATGATCCAACCGGAAAGATTTTATTAAAGGGGAAAGAGCCCAAAATCTTAATTGACGATAAACCTACCGATTTAAATGCGCAACAGCTGCAAGATTTGCTAGAAAGTTTACCTGGAAATAGTATTGAAAAAATTGAAATTATGACCACGCCACCACCTCAGTATGCAACGGAATCTGGAGGTGTTATAAATATTGTAACCAAAAAAGGGAAAATCGGTTGGGTTGGAAGAGTAAGTTCCAGTGCGGGTTCTAGGGGCGAGTCGTCACTTTCTGCCAATGGCAGTTACCGAAATCAAAAACTTGTATTAAATATTAATGGTGGTGTAGGTGTAAGCAGTATTTCTGGTAATAGTTATTCTAAAAGAGAAAACATCTACACAGATTCTACCAATTATTTTAATACACAAAGCCAGTACACGAACTATTCTTCTAGACCTAATTTTAGGGTTCAAGCCGATTACGAAATTGATAAACAGCACCTGTTATCATTTACGTATCAGCAAAATCCAAACACTTTTGACAACAATTCAACTACAACCTATGCCAATATCAATCGCTTGCAGCAAACTTACCGCTTGAGTGATCGTAATAACCATAGTGTAGGGGATGGACAAAATCATGCTATATCTGGTAGTTATAATATCAAACAAAAAAATGGACCTGGATATGTAAGATTTATTGGAAATGCTAATTTAACACATGCGCAAACCGATAAATTATTTTTTCAACAATTCTTATTTGCAGACAAAACACCCACCGGAGTAGACTCTACACAACGTCAATTTTTTGAAACAGATAATAATTCGGCTTCTATTCGTGTCGATTTTTTAATCCCTTTCAAAAAGAAGCAAAACAATTTTAATGGCGGCATTTCCTATGTAAACAGCTGGTATCATGGACGTGTTAACACGCAGTTTTTTAGAAAATCGGACCAAATTTTTTCGACCAATGATATTTTAAGTAATGACTTTACAAATAAACAATCTTTAATAACAGCCAGAATAGGGTTCTCTTATTTCTTTAAAAACAAATACAGACTTAGTTTTGGGTTGCAAGCAGAATATACTCAGCTGCTGTTTAATTTTTTAAAGGGCAATGCTGCTAATGTTGATAATGATTATTGGAATATTCTTCCCAATTTTACTATACGTAAAGATTTTACCAAAGAATTCAATACCACACTTGTTTATCGTGCGACCATTAGAAGGCCTGGCATTGGGGAGTTAAACCCCAATATCGAATATGGTGATCCATATAATATTAGATATGGAAATCCTTATCTTGAACCTACACTATCGCATAATTCCGACTGGAACCTGAGTTATGTAAAGGGAAAATATTACCTGAACACATCACTGGGTTACAATAAATTAAAACAAGTTTTTAATACCATTCGTACCTTACTACCTAGTGGTAAAACAGAAGTAACTTGGAAAAATATTGCTGACAGAACTGAATATGAAGCAAGTGCTTGGGGCGGTTATACGTTTACCAAAAAGTTTAGGATGAATGGGAGTGTTGGGTATACCTATAACAAATATGGAGCAGCCGAAAAATTTTTGTATAAATATAGAGATGGCGCTACTTTTTATACCAGCGTTAACTATAATGTGACACCTAGTAATGTGCTAAGTTTTGATGGTACAGCTAGATATAATAATTTTGCAGATCCGCAGGGTAGAAGTAGGAGTAACCTTACTTTAAATTTAGGCGTTCAACGTAAATTTTTGAATCGTCGATTAATTTTTTCAATAAATGTTATCGATCCAATCACCCAACAACAATACCAAACCTTTGCGTATGGAGCTAATTTTAATTTGGAGTCCTTTAGTTCAAGTAATACAAGAAATTACAGAATAGCAATTAGTTATCAATTAAATAAAGTGGTGAGTAAGCCTATCAAAGTCGCGCCGAAAGCCAGCTCTCGTTAACAGGAATCATCCAGTTATTAAGTAAATCTTTTTTTGTTCCAACTGTATTATTAAAATAAGTGGTGTTGGTATCAATATGATTGTTTTTGACGGCATAGGTAAACTGAGCTAGTGGTAGCACTTGTATTTTGTCCTTTATTAAAAATGCAAGCATTTGTCTGTCAAATAAATGAACCTTACAAAGCGCTTCAATTTGTTTGATGATTCTAAAAAAGCTATCTGTACTACAGCCGCCAACAGTAGCTTCCGTTTCGTCGGCCATAATTACAATAAATTGCCCAAAAAACAAGTTGGCATAACCTTTTACAGCTTGTCCATGGCTTTTCCAGTTGGTGCATAAATCTTTTAAAATGGTATCTATTTCAAAAGCTTCTTGGATAGAAAATAGCCTGCTACTCTGAAAAATCCATACACGTGCATGGTCATTAAAATCTTGAGGAATATGCTCCGTAATTGTAAAATTCATAACACTGTTTTTTTATGCCATACTTTCTGCAATGAGTTCTGCTATGTCTAATACAGTTATCTCATTTTCTTTTTCTTTGTTTTTGATGCCGTCTGTCATCATAGTATTACAAAATGGGCAGGCTGAGGCAATAATTTGAGCGCCCGTAGCTACAGCTTCCTCTGCTCTTTCTAAGTTTATTCTGGTTGTCCCTTTCTCTTCTTCTTTAAACATTTGTGCACCGCCAGCGCCACAGCAAAGCCCATTAGACTTGCATCTTTTCATTTCAATAAGCTCGGCATCTAAAATTTCCAACACCTTACGAGGTGCTTCATAAATATTGTTGGCCCTACCTAAATAGCAACTATCGTGGTAGGATATTTTTTTACCTTTAAATGTGCCACCTTCTTTTAATACAATTTTACCTTCATTGATTAATGATTGTAATAGCGTTGTATGGTGTATCACTTCATAATTTCCGCCTAGCTCTGGGTATTCATTTTTTAATGTATTAAAGCAGTGTGGACAGGTAGTAATTATTTTTTTAACACCATAAGCATTCATTACCTGAATGTTTTGGTATGCCATCATTTGAAATAAAAATTCATTGCCTGCTCTTCTAGCTGGATCTCCTGTGCACGCCTCTTCTTTACCTAATATTGCATAGCTAATACCTACTTTATCTAATATCAGAGAAAAAGCCTTTGTTATTTTTTGTGCTCTTTGGTCAAAACTACCTGCACAACCAACCCAAAATAAGTATTCTGGCATTGTTCCTGAAGCCATCATTTCGGCCATTGTATTTACTTTCATAACTGTAGATGATTAGATTTCTTTTGCCCAGTTTTCACGGTCTTCTGGCGAAAATTTCCAAGGGGCAAAATTGTTTTCAATATTTGAAAAAGTGTTGTTCCATTCGCTTGGCGCATTACTTTCTTCCATAATTAAGGATCTCCTGAGTTCTATGATAATACTTAGTGGTGATAAGCTTATTGGGCAAGCCTCTACACATGCATTGCAAGTAGTGCATGCTCTTAATTCTTCTACACTAATATAGTTGTGTAGCAATGTTTTTTGATCATCAATAAAGTTAGTATTGATAGATATGTTTTTGCCTATTTCTTCAAGCCTGTCTCTAGTGTCCATCATAATTTTACGCGGGCTTAATAATTTTCCAGTGCTGGTTGCAGGACATGCTGTAGAACATCTTCCACATTCTGTACAGCTGTATGCCTCCATTAAATTTTTCCAGCTCAAGTCCATAACATCTTTTGCCCCAAAAGTAGAGGGGGGTGCTGCATCTGTTGGCGCCATGCTAGGATCCATGGCATAGAGCACTTCATTTTGAACCGCCGGCATATTCATCATTTTACCAACAGGCTCTAACGAACTATAATATGCACTTGGAAAGGCAAGTATAATATGCAAATGTTTTGAGTAGGGCAGGTAATTTAAAAAAGCCAGAATACCTATGATATGAAGCCACCAACATGTTCTTTCTAGAGCAATCAAGCTGCCCATAGAAAAATGGCTAAGCGTGTTTGTGATGCTACCAGAAATAAAAAACGAACCCGTTTGTATATAATGTGGATGCTGTAGATTTTGTAATGCTTGATCAGCGCCATTCATTAAAAAAAACAGCGTCATTAAAACAATTTCAGCAATCAAAATAAGGTTTGCATCTGTTTTAGGCCATCCTTCTAAATCGTTGCTTCTAAGTCTTTGAATATAAAGGATGTTGCGGCGTATTAAAAAGATAATGCAAACAAAGGTTACACTAAACGCAAGTATTTCAAAACCATTGATAAAGTAACGGTAGCAATTTCCAAAAAAAGGAGCAAATATTCTGTGCTGCCCACTAATGCCATCAATGACAATTTCTAAAACTTCCAAATTGATGATAATAAAGCCGGCATAAATAATGAAATGCAAAATTGCCACCAATGGGTTTTTGAACATTTTTTTCTGGCCAAATGCAAGTCGTAAAACCCGTTTCCATCTTTCTCCCTTTTGATCGTAAACGTATCCGGTTTTCCCTAAAAAAATGGTGCGTTTAATAAGGTTTGCTCTTTTGTAAAAAAGAAAGCCAGCAAGAACTAAAAGGCCTAAAAAACTAAGTTGGGCTAACATTTCCATGGTTCGCAATTGTGCCGCTAAGATAAGTCGTTTTATTTAGTTGTCATTCAGTAACTAATATGTACATATTCTTGTTACATTTGAATGACAATCCTGCATTTATGGAACCCTCAAATTATATCCTTTCAGCTGAAGCTGCCTATCAAAAATTAAGCAGAATGGCGCTTGAATTAGCCGAAAATATTGCGCCCACAACAAGTGCCTTAATTTTGATTGGCATACGCAAAAATGGTATTGTGATTGCTAATAAAATTGCCAGCTTGCTCTTTAATTACGTTTCTTGTAGTATTACTATTATAGAAGCTACCCTTGACAAGGATGTTCCTTCCGAAATAACCTATAGTGCTCCTGCAAATTTTACAGGTGCGCATATTGTAATGGTGGATGATGTTTCTAATAGTGGAAAAACACTTTTATATGCCCTCAAGCCTTTATTAGATTTTTATCCGGTTAGTATTCAAACACTAGTGCTTGTTGAAAGAATGTATAGACTGTTTCCTGTAAAGCCAGATTATGTTGGTTTATCTATTTCAACATCATTACAAGACCATATTCAAGTGGTTGTTAATGGCAGTGAAATTGAGGGTGTCTTCGTGAAAACCTTGGCTTAATTTTTATTATTTTTGTAGGGTATTTAATTAATTTCTATGGATCAATCTATACAAGACAAAGTATCGGTATGGCTTTCGGGCAATTACGATCAGGCTACTAAAGATGCTATTACTACTTTACAGCCTGACGAATTAGCCGATTCTTTTTATAGAAATCTTGAATTTGGTACAGGTGGGCTTCGTGGTATAATGGGTGTTGGTACCAATCGTATGAATAAATACACGTTAGGCATGGCCACACAAGGCTTTGCCAACTACCTTTTAAAAACATATGGCGTTGAGCCAATTTCGGTGGTTATAGGTCATGATAGTAGAAACAATAGTAGATTTTTTGCCAAAACGACGGCTGGTGTATTTGCTGCAAATGGTATCAAAGTATATTTATTTGAAGCGCTAAGACCTACGCCCGAATTAAGTTTTGCCATCAGGCACTTGGATTGCAAAGCCGGCGTTGTTTGTACGGCTTCTCATAACCCTAAAGAATACAATGGGTATAAAGCTTATTGGAATGATGGAGGTCAATTAGTGCCTCCACATGATAAAAATGTAATCAATGAGGTAGAAGCAATCAAAGGTGTAGACGAAGTTAAATGGGCTGGTGGGGAAGCTAATATTACACTGATTGGTAGGGATATGGACGAGGCTTATATTGACATGGTTAAAGGTTTAAGCGTTTATCCCGAAGTAATCCAAGCACAACATGATTTATCCATTGTATATACACCCATTCATGGCACAGGAATAACGTTGGTGCCAGAAGTCTTGTCCCGTTTTGGATTTACCAATGTTCAAATTGTGGAGGAGCAGGCTACACCGGATGGTAATTTTCCTACGGTTGGTTATCCTAATCCCGAAGAAAGTGAAACCATGGCTATGGGACTTGCCAAAGCAAAAGCCATCCATGCAGATATTTTATTAGGTACTGATCCTGACGCAGATAGAGTAGGCGTTGGCGTTAGAAATCATAAAGGCGAATGGGTGCTTATGAATGGAAACCAAACGGCTGTATTAGCGTTTGCATACCTTATAGAGGCCCGAAAGGCAAAAGGTATTGCAAAGCCCAACGACATGGTTATTTCAACCATTGTTACAACCGCTATGATTAACGAGGTGGCCAAACAAAACGGCGTAGCATGTTACAATGTGCTTACCGGGTTTAAATGGATTGCTGAGCTTATCAAAGAAAAAGAAGCGCATGAAAATTATGTAATTGGTGGTGAAGAAAGTTTTGGGCTCATGATTGGGAACGACATTAGAGACAAAGATGCAGTGAGTGCCGTGGCTTTACTTTGTGAGATGGCTGCTTATGAAAAAGCAAAGGGCAGGAGCTTGTTTGATAAAATGATTGAGCTATATATGCAATATGGGTTTTACTACGAGAGGCTTATTAGTATTACCAAAAAAGGCATGAATGGTCAAAAAGAAATAGCAGCTATGATGGAAGGCTACCGTACCAATCCTCCTGCTACAATTGATGGATCTGAAGTTGTTGAGTTGTTGGATTATGATTTGCAAACTGGTAAAAATTTAGTTTCGGGTCATACATGGAATTTGCAATTACCAAAAAGTAATGTACTGCAATTTATCACTTCCGATGGCAGTAAAATTTCTGCTAGACCTTCTGGTACAGAGCCTAAAATCAAATTTTATTTTAGCGTACATACCACACTGTCCTCAAAAGATGCATACGACGAAACTTTTAGCGGGTTAGAAAATAAAATTCAACGAATTATAAAAGACATGTCTTTGGCATAGGGTGTATCATGGAGCAAAAATTAGAAGACAAACACGTACATAAAGGACTTCGTAAACAAATGGTGGATTTACTCCGCCAAAAAGGCATCACCGATGAAGCTGTATTAACGGCTATCAATGCGGTGCCTAGGCATTATTTTTTAGATTCAGCTTTTTTGACGCATGCCTATGAAGACAGGGCTTTTCCAATTGGTGAAGGTCAAACCATATCACATCCGCATACAGTAGCCTATCAAACACAGTTGCTACAAATTAATAAGTTAGACAAAGTGTTGGAAATTGGAACGGGAAGTGTTTATCAGGCGTCTATATTAGCTGAAATGGGAGCGCGTGTTTTTACCATTGAGCGTCAAAAAAAATTATACGATTTACACAAAGACTATGTCTTTAAGGCTAAATATCCTACCATTAAATTTTTCTATGGTGACGGGTTTGAAGGACTACCTACCTATGGGCCTTTCGATAAAATAATTATTACAGCAGCAGCTCCTTTTATTCCACCAAAATTAGTGGAACAACTAAAGCCTGGTGGCATTATGGTGTTACCCGTAAATGAAGAGGAAGGAGATCAGCAAAGAATGTTACGAATTACTAAAGATGCAGATGGTATAATTTCCGAAGAGTCTTTCGATGTATTTTCTTTTGTACCGATGTTAACGGGTAAGAACCGCTAACACCGGTAGCCCAATATTTTTATTGCATCATATCCATGCCGCCGCCACTTTGATCTGCTTTGGTGTTTTTGCGTTTGAATAATGCAGCATCAAATTTACCAAACCTGAAATTGAAGTTGACACGTGCAATTTGAGCATCTCTTCTACGCTCACTTGTTTGAGTAAAGAAGCTGCTTTCTGAATATGACTTATAGAGTTGAGTGCGGAATATATCATTCATGCTAAGGGTAAGTGATCCGCTTTTACCATTTTTCCAAGTCCAATCTTTTCTAATGGCTAGGTCAAATCCGTAACGTGGTAAATTGTATCCTTGAGCAGAAGTTTGCGCACCACCTCCAAACATCATACCCCATCCGCCGCCACCGCCACCACGGCCTCCACCACCAACGCTTGGTGATAAGATTGTTTTAGCTTGGTAGTCGCCACTTAATTGAATAGAAAGGGTTTTATTGATTTTGAAATTACTGTTCATTTTTGCAAACCAGCTTACCTGAGCATCATTGCTAATATTTTGACCAGGAATGCTTGCATTAATTTTAGAACTAAATAAATTACCGCTTAGTGTTAAATCCCACCATTTGGTTACTGGAACTTTATTGCTTAATTCAAGTCCAAAAACAATACTGTTGTCTGCATTGATATATGACGTATAATAAACTGGCGTAGTGTCTGCAGGGTTTAACTGATTTTTACCGGTGTATACGTATCTGGTAATTAAATCCGTACTGTATTTGAAAAATGCGGTTGCTAAAAAGTTAGCACCTTGCTTGTAGGCGTTGTTATACGAGAATTCAAATGAATTGGTGAATTCTGGACGGATACCCGGATTACCCACGCTGATATTTTGTGGATCTGTAAAGTCTGGGTAAGGAATTAGTTGCCAAAAATTAGCTCTATTAATTCTACGTGAATAATTTAATTGTAAATCTTGCTTGTCTGTTAATTTGTAGGTTAAAAACGCAGTAGGGATTAAGCTAAGCGGATACTGCACTTTAAAGCTTGCCGAATCTTTACCTGTAGTGGTAAGTAAGGTGCCTGTATAATTAGAACTCTCTGCTCTAAGACCTAATTGATAGCTTGTTCTTCTCACTTTAAAAGTATACGTTGCGTAAGCTGCATATACCTGGTCGTTTGATTTAAAGCTATTGGAAATATTAGACAACATTTCATATTTGCCCGTTGTATTATTGTATCTATACTGGTTAGATACCGATTCGTTTAAACGCAAAGATCCACGAGCGCCCATTTCTAATTTGCTATCTTCTTTAATTGGGTTTTCGTAATCCAATTGACCCGTGATGTTGCTAGAATTACCTGACCCTAATGTTTGTTGTTTTAAAGGAAGGCCTTTAAAAGTATTGTTGATAAAATAAGTTTGGGTATTTACTATAGATGTGTTGTTGCTATTTCTTTCGTTGTAATTAAAATCGGCAGATAAACTTTCGCCATTTTTTGCATAGTTGTGTTTATAGCTTAATTGTCCACCAAAACTATTGGATATTGATTCGTTGCCACTTCCAATTTGATTGTAAGAAGTGTAAGCGCTTTTGATGGTAGAGTCTACGCGTTGGTTATTTTCGGTGCTAAAGTTTCCGGTATTATAGTTACCTGCAAAAGACAATGTATTTCTATTATCAATAAAATAATCGAAGCCGCCTCTCATAAAACTATATCCGCCATCGTTGATTGTATTGGCAGCTGTTTTAATGCTACTAGGCGTTGTAAACAAATTGTCTCTTGTAATAAGACTATTCCCAATAGATTTAAATTGGTTAACGTTTGCAGATAAAAATGCGTTGATTTTATTTTGGCGAATATTTAAATCAGTACCAAAATTGATTTTACCTCTTGCGTCGATACCTGTTCTGATACCACCATTGTAACCTACTTTTTTATTTTTCTTTAATACGATATTAATGATACCACCATTTCCACCCGAAGCGTCAAATTTTGCAGAAGGATTGGTGATTAATTCTACACGATCTATAATATCAGAAGGGATTTGATCAAGTGTGAGGGTCGTAGGTCTGCCATCCATAAAAATGGTAGGCGCCGCATTTCTTAAAGTTACATTTCCATCAATGTCTACGTTAACAGATGGAATGTTTTTCATGATTTCTGTAGCAGATTGACCTGTACTTACTAGGTTTTTATCTACGTTAAATATTTTGCGGTCGATCCCCATTTCAAACTGCGGCTTGCTTGAAGAAGTAACAGTAACATTGCCAAGGTCGGTTGCTTCTGCAGTTACTTTTATATTTCCTAGGTCTTTATCTGCCATTCCCATCATTTGTTGCATATTAGGTGCAGCGCCTGCTTGCGGCATTTTAATGCCAAAACTGATAGATTGATCCAGTGTTTTAAAACCTAAACCAGAAACTTTCAGTTTATAATTGCCAAACAATGAGAGGTTTTCAAAACTAAAATCTCCATTTGCTTTGGTGATTTGAGTGTTTAAAACTGCTTCCTTCATTTTTTTGGTAACGGTATCAAACTTGTTGCCGGTTAGTTGAACTGTAATGGCATCTATGGCCCTGTTGGTTTTGCTGTCCACTATTTTACCATAAAAGTGGCCAACATTGGTTTGGGCGCCACTAGGCATACCGCCTGTTCTTGCTCCAGGGTACTGGGCAGTAACGTTATTTAGAGAAATGAATACTAATACAATTGCTACTACTATTTTACGCATCTTATTTATTTATAATTATTTATGCAAAGTTCTTGCTTATCAACGAGATTATTGGTTTCATTATACAAGCGGTTATATGACAATTTTTTGGGGGGAAAGTTTTAAAAATGGCCTAAATAGCCCGTTTTTAATCGGTAAACGGCAAAATTAGTTCGTTTATTGGCCAATCCATGTAATAAACACCTGAATAAGTCCTATTAAAAACCCTAATACAGCGCCAATGACCTCAATAAACCTAAATTCTTTGGCCATGATGGCCTGTAATATCTCTTCTAACTTGTCTGAACTAAAATTGCTCACCTTTTCTGTTACTATAGCTTCCAGGTCTAATTGGTGCTTTAACGCATCCATATAGTTCGCCATAAGCACTGGAAATAGGTCCTCAAGCTCTTTCATAAATACAGTTTTAAGCTGTTCGATGGTTTTGTCACCAATAAACATGCTAATAATGGGCATTTCTGTGGCCAATTTGTTGCGTAAAAAGTTGTCAATATGGGTTTCCACAAGCGGCATGACCTGTTTTAAGTTGCTACCTTCTGTAATTTTAGCCTCAATATCTTTAAAAGACAGAAGCTCTTCACTTACCAGTTTGCCTAATTTTTCGGCAAATTGTCGCTGTCTTTTAGGGAATATTCCCTGAAAAGTGAGCCCCAATATTTTTACGGGGAGCCTAGGATGAAATAACATTTTGATGGCTATCCAATTGGTAAACCATCCTATAAACGCTGATATCAGTGGGATTGAGAGTATTAGAAAAGACATAATAGGATAATTTAAAAAACCTATAAGGTGTACTTATAGGTTTTAAATGATGTTGGGAGAACGATGGGTCTCGAACCCACGGCCTTCAGTGCCACAAACTGACGCTCTAACCTACTGAGCTACGCCCTCCGTCTTTAAGGAGTGCAAAAATAAGGTAATTGAGCATTTAACAAAATCTCATTTTAAACTTTCTTTGTTGCCGCTTATCAAAACCTTTGTTAATTCGGCTCAAATGCTGTTTTTCAATCGTTCTTTTCAGTTATTTTTGACTCCTACCAGATTTCCAACATGGAAAAATTAATCGCATTTATGAAGACAAGGAAAGGATTACTATTAGCAGGTATTACGCTATTTGGAGCAGCATTTTTTGCATTTAAGGTAAGTTCTACAAATGAGGAACTACAACCCAGTCAGCGTCAAAAATTATTGGCAACGGTAGGGGTTTTACTAGCGTCTCAACATTATAGTCCTAAGGCCATAGATGATGCCTTTTCTAAAAAACTTTTTACCGCATATTTAAAAGCGCTAGATCCAGAAAAAACTTTGTTCTTGCAATCAGACATTGCTGGCTTTAAAAAATTCGAAAACAGTCTTGATGATGAAATTAGTGGATCACCTATTGCATTTGTTCCTGCAGTAAGTGAAGTGTATACCAAAAGATTAAATGAAATTATCTTTTTGTATAAAGATATTTTAAAAATGCCTTTCGATTTTAATGCCAAAGATTCAGTGTTATTGGAAAATGAAAAGCAGGAATTTGCATCAACAGCTGCTGTTCGAAAAGAACGTTGGAGAAAACAGTTGTCATATGCGGTACTCGAACGTTACGCCGATTACTTAGATCAAAGAGAAAAAAATAAAGGTAAAAAAGACTATGTTCCAAAGCCTGATTCTACACTTGAGAGAATGTCTAGAGAGCAGGTATTAAAAGCAACCAATAAACGTTTTGATAGAGTTCAAAAAACTTATAATGATGACCAGCGTTTTACGACATACATCAATGCCATCACTGGCCTCATGGATCCGCATACTGATTATTTTCCACCCATCGAAAAAAGGGCTTTTGATGAAGGCATGAGTGGTCGATTTTTTGGCATTGGAGCGCAGTTAGGAGAAGATGAAAACGGCATTAAAATTGCGAATGTTCAACCCGGTGGGGCTGCTTGGAAATCTAGAGAAATTGACGCCAACGATGTGATATTAAAAGTAGCACAAGGAAACGCTGAACCGGTTGATGTGGCTGGTTACGCTACTGAAGATGCGGTTAAAATTATTAGAGGAAATAAAGGCACAGAGGTAAGGTTAACCATTAAAAAAACCAATGGTACCGTTAAAGTGGTGTCGCTTATTAGAGAAGAAATTGTGCTGGATGAAACTTTTGCAAGGAGTGCGATTATTACAGAAGGCACAGACAAAATCGGGTACATTTATTTGCCAGAGTTTTATGCCGATTACGAAAGAGAAAATGGCAATCGCTGTTCTGAAGATATTGCAAAAGAAATTGTGAAGTTTAAAGCAGAAAATGTTAAAGGTATTGTGATTGATTTACGCAATAATGGAGGTGGATCTTTATATGAAGTAATTCAGATGGTAGGTTTATTTATTAACCAAGGACCTGTGGTTCAAGTGAGAGATAGAGAAGGCAAGTCTACGGTTTTAAGTGATCGTGAATCTGGTGCATTGTATGATGGCCCGCTTGCTGTTATGGTAAATGAGTTTAGTGCTTCTGCAAGTGAAATTTTTGCAGCTGCTATTCAAGATTATAAGAGAGGGGTCATTATTGGAAGTACGTCTACGTATGGAAAAGGAACGGTGCAACGAAGTGTTCCTTTTGGTAATCCAATCGATCAGTTTAGCGGACGCACAGATATGGGCGCTGTTAAGCTTACTTTTCAAATGTTTTACCGTGTTAACGGCGCTTCTACACAATTACGTGGCGTAGAATCAGATATTGTACTTCCTGATAGTTACGAGTATTTAAAACTCAGAGAAAAAGACAATGAATCGGCACTTCCTTTTCATAAAATAGCTACAGCGCCCTATTTTTTATGGAGTCAAAGTGGGGTTTATGAATCTGCTATTGCCTCTGAAAAAGAGCGTATCCAAAAAGATGCAAATTTCAATACCCTTAAAAACAATTTATCTTGGATTGCTAGCTCATCTGAAGGGTATGCCCCTTTAAATTTGGCTAATTATCAATCACTGCAAGTTAAAATTAAAAAAGTGGTAGAGCAAAATAATGCACTTTTGAAGCCCGCCAAAGATTTAACAATAAATCCTGTTGCGGTGGATAATGATAAGTTTTATAATAACCCGGATAAGAATAAAGGCGAACGTTATAAGGCTTGGTTAAATGCATTAAAATCTGATATGCCAATTAGTGAAACAGTGAAAGTTATGAATAAAATGATTGCTGCTAAATCTAGTTTTGTTTTTAAATAAACGACTCCAGTTACGTAAGATTTTGAAGATTGTAAATTAGTATGGAGAATCAAAAAAAATGGTATGCTTTGTATACCAAGCCCAGGTGGGAGAAAAAAATTGACATGCTACTCAAAAAAAAGGGTATTGAGTGTTGGTGCCCTTTACAAAAAATAGAAAAGCAGTGGACCGACCGAAAAAAAATCATCGAAGAGCCGCTTTTTAGATCGTATGTTTTTGTTCGTATTGAGGAAACGGAGTCTACAAAAGTTAAAATGACCGATGGTGTTTTAAATTTTGTTTTTTACTTAGGCAAGCCTGCCATTATCAGAGAAGAAGAAATCGATATGATTCAAAAATATCTTGGTGAAAAAGAGGCCACGCTGCAATTAATTTCTGACGAAGGATTTAGAGAAGATACCAAAATAAGAATCAATTACGGCGTATTTATGGATAGGGAAGGCGTTGTTACCTATAGCGACAAAAAAAAGGTATACGTTAGGTTGCAAAGCTTGGGCCAAATAATGGTTGTAGAATTTCCACATTCACATATAAGCCTTATATAGTAATATTTTTAGCGCATTTCCCAATCAATAATTTGATTGGCCCATTCGGGTCTAAATGGAGTGGTAATTCTAATATAATTATCTGTATAGCCTTCCATCATTCCGTTTTTATTAAAGTCCTCAAAAAGTACTTTTCGGTTACTACCAACATGCTGTGCCGTAAAATATTGAAGCTTCATAAAGGATAAATTACGAAGGGCTTTGTTGCGTTCATTTCTAGTTGCAATGGGTACTACTGGCTTAATTTCTAATGCTTTGGTATTGTCCCTTTCCGAATATGTGAACACGTGCAAATAGCTAACGTCTAGGTCGTGTAAAAAGTCAAATGTTTCTTTAAAATGTGTGTCTGTTTCTCCAGGAAAACCAACAATAATATCTACACCAATAGCGCAGTGTGGTATCATTTTTTTAATGAGTGACACTCTTTCTTGGTACAATTCTATTTTATAGCGCCTACGCATGAGACCTAATATTTCGGCGCTTCCACTTTGAAGTGGAATATGAAAATGAGGCATAAACTTGTTACTCTTCGCAACAAATTCAATGATTTCTGGCGTTAGTAGATTGGGCTCAATGGAAGAAATTCTAAACCGTTCTATGCCTTCTATCGTATCAAGTGCTTGGACAAGGTCAAAAAAAGTTTCGGTATGTTTTTCGCCATTCGGGCCTTTTCCAAAATCACCTAAATTAACCCCCGTTAAAACTATTTCTTTGGCCCCGCTAGCGGCCACGATTTTAGCCTGTTCTACTACATTGGCAACAAGGTCACTTCTGCTTTTACCCCTAGCCATGGGAATAGTACAAAAAGAGCAGTTGTAATCACAGCCATCCTGCACTTTTAAAAAGCACCTGGTTCTATCATTTTGTGAAAAAGAAGCCGTAAAACCTGTTACATCTGCAATATCACAACTACAAATAGTAGTTGGGTTTCCTTTAGAAAGGGTACTAATATGGCTAGCAAGATTGAACTTTTCTGCAGCGCCTAGTACCAGGTCAACCCCAGGGATTTGAGCTATTTGGGCCGGTTTTAACTGCGCGTAACAGCCCGTAATTACGACAAAACTTTCGGGGGCCCTTTTTTGAATGCGGCGTACAATTTGTCTACATTCTTTGTCTGCATTGTCTGTAACAGAACAGGTATTGATGACGTACACGTCGGCGATATCTTCAAACCCCTTTTTGTCAAAACCTTCTATTTCTAGCATTCTAGAAAGGGTAGAGGTTTCCGAAAAGTTAAGTTTGCAGCCCAGTGTATGAAAGGCAACGGTTCTATTTTGACTCATGAGTGAGCAAAGATAAGCAGGATCAAGGATTTTTTAACCCTTAATAGTATCTTAAAATACGAAATAATAGCCTTTGGGCTTTCCATTTTACGATTAAAAAGTTATGTTTGTCTGTCTTTTAAAACGAAGAATTATGCTTTTTACTAGAATTAATAATTTGATTGGATGGGTTGTGTTTTTGATAGCTGCAGCCGTGTACATTTTAACTGCAGAAGCAGGGGGTAGTTTATGGGATTGTGGCGAGTTTGTAAGTAGCTGTTTTAAGGTTCAAATTCCGCATCCTCCTGGAGCTCCATTATTTGTAATTATAGGTCGTGTATTTATTGTTTTATTTGGCGATAATCCATTGACAGCTGCTAAGGCGGTTAATATTATGAGTGCACTTGCTAGTGCCTTCACTATTTTATTTTTATTTTGGACCATTACCCATTTTGCGCGCAAAATTATGGGTATCAAAACATCTGATTCCCTTAATGCTGGTCAGTGGATGACTGTGATGGGTGCTGGTGTTGTGGGTGCTTTGGCCTATACGTTTAGTGATTCATTTTGGTTTAGTGCTGTAGAGGGTGAAGTATATGCCTTGTCTTCATTCTTTACTGCGATAGTGTTTTGGGCCATTTTAAAATGGGAAAATCATGCAGATGAAGCGGATGCCGACAAATGGATTGTGTTCATATTTTTTATGATGGGCTTATCTATTGGTGTCCACCTTTTAAATCTATTAACCATTCCAGCCATTGTAATGGTGTACTATTTCCGCAAGCAAGACAGTTTCAACTATACTGTTATTCGTAAATGGTTTCTACGCATCATTGGAATTGGTGGTGTACTTGCTTTTATTGGTGGTTTAATTATGGCCAACGCTGAAGTAAATCCGGAGCGTGGCGTAGAAATGGATAGCACTTTAGGTGGCTTAATGCTACTTGGAACACTTGCTGCAATCGGTTTATTGTATTTTCTAGAATCTAGGGATAAGGCTGCTAAAAAAACATACGGAGGTATTTATATCTTTTTTGTAATTGCATGCGCTATTACAGGAATTGTGCAGGTAGGTGTAATACAATACACAGTTAAGTTTGCTGGTGCTTTTGACCGCATTTTTGTAAATAGTTTTGGACTTCCATTTTTTACTGGGTTCACCACATTTTTTGTGTTGTTGGCTGTACTCATTTGGTATGGTTTAAAAGTAGCGGCTGCAAAAGGTTGGTCGATGCTTAGACTTGGGATTTGGTGTTTAACATTTATGTTAATTGGTTACAGTAGTTATGTAACCACCATGATTCGAAGCAGTGCCAATCCATCTGTAGACATGTACAATGTAGACAATCCAATTAGTTTGGTTGGATATTTAGGTCGTGAACAGTACGGCGATTTCCCACTTTTATATGGACAAAAATTTAATGCAAGACCCGTTGATGTAAAAAATACGGGTATGCGTTATCAAAAATCTACAGACAAATACATAGAGCTAGGGGAAGACCGTAAATATGTATTTGCTCCAGAAGATAAAATGGTTTTCCCACGTGTTTGGGATATGAGTAACGATCAAAATCACGCCGATTATTATGCATACTTTTTAGGTATTAATAGACAGCAAGATGGCACTTATGAGCGTTCACCTAATCAGGCAGACAATATTAAATACTTTTTCGGGTACCAATTAAACTGGATGTATTTCAGGTATTTTATGTGGAATTTTGCGGGCAAACAAAATGACAACCAAGGTTTGTTTGCTGGTAATGTAAGAGATGGCAACTGGATTACAGGTATTGCTCCAATTGATAATTTAATTTATGGAGACCAGTCTGCACTTCCCGATAGTTTAAAAAATAATAAGGCACACAATACACTTTTTGCACTTCCATTTATTTTGGGATTGTTGGGTATGTATTTTCATTACAAGAAAAAGAAGAATGATTTTGGTATTAACTTTCTGATGTTCTTCTTTACAGGTTTTGCAATCGTACTTTATTTAAACCAAGCAGGGTATCAACCACGTGAGCGTGATTACGCATATGTAGGAAGTTTTTATGCTTTTGCGGTTTGGATTGGTTTAGGTGTTTTAATGGTTAAAGAATTATTAAGCAAGTCTTTGTCACAAACAACAGCTGCAGGTATTGCAACGGTTGTTTGTTTACTAGCTGTGCCAACTTTAATGGCGAGTCAAGAGTGGGATGACCATGATAGAAGCAATAAAGTGATTGCTAGAGATTTAGCAAAAGACTACCTAGAAAGTTGTGCGCCCAATGCTATTTTATTTACGTTTGGCGATAATGACACCTATCCACTTTGGTATGCGCAAGAAGTAGAAGGTATCAGAAAAGATATTCGTGTAATCAACTATAGTTTATTAGGAATCGACTGGTATATCAATCAGCTCCGTTACAAAGTAAATGAAAGCCATGCTATTGATGTTATCTGGACTGCAGATCAAATAGAAGGCAGTAAACGTGATTATATTGAGTACAAGCCAAATGCATCTATGCCAGATGACAAGTTTTATAACTTGTACGACGTAATGAAAAATTATGTGGGCAAAGACAATCCAGATAATGATTATAGTTTTCCAGTAAAAAATGTTACAGTTCCTGTAGATGTTGCCGCAGCCATCAAAAATGGCACCGTAAACGCAACAGATAGTGTTGTTACTTCTTTAGACTTTTCATTACCGCGCAATGCTTTAATGAAAAATGAATCAACCGTACTAAATATTATTGCCTCTAACAATTGGAAACGTCCTATTTATTTTACAAATGCTGGCGCAGAGCTTGGCTTTGATCAATATTTACGAAGAGATGGTTTAAGCTACCGTTTAGCGCCTGTTAAAAATAGTAAGGTAAATACCAATTGGATGTTGGATAAATTAACCAACAAGTTTTCTTTTGGTAATGCAGATAAAGCGGGTGTTTACTTTGATGAAGAAAACAGAAGACACCTCAATGGGATACGTTCTGCATATGCCGAGCTTGCTATTGATTTAGCGTCTAAGAATAGAAAAGAAGAAGCAAGAGCCGTGTTAAATAAAGTAGACAAAATGATGCTTGAAAGCAATTTTGGATATGGGTTAACCAGCAGAGGTAACATACACAACAGGAATTCACTCTTGTTTTTAGAAGCTTGCTATTTAGCTGGAGACAAAGCCCTTATTCAAAAAGTAAGTACTGCTGTCAAAAAAGATTTACAGCAACAAGTGAATTTCTACAATGCACTATCGGGCATGAAAGCCGACAATATGGTGCAGGAAAAACAAACGGCTGAATCATATTTGCAAGCCCTTGGTCAAATGCAAACCATGTACAATCCGTCGGTTGAAATTCCGGGTAAAGTAATGACTAAAGAAACAGAGAAATAAGGTTAAATAGTTTCCTTTAATTTGGCAATCACAACATCAATTTCATTTTTGGTGTTGTGCTTGCTAAATGAAAATCTTACAGTGGTAATATCAGGGTTATTATTGATGGCTCTAATTACATGTGAACCAGCATTGGCACCACTGCTACAGGCGCTTCCACCACTAGCACAAATATGATTGATATCTAAATTAAAGAGTAGCATTTCACTTTTACTCGACGCTGGAAAATTTACACTTAAAACAGTATATAAAGCGCTTCCTAAAGGATCTCCATTAAATGATACACCTTCTATATTTTGTTGAAGGCTATCCATCATGTAACGCTTAAGCTCATTTATGTAAGCGCTGTCTTTTTCAAATTGTTCTGTGGCAATTTCTAATGCTTTTGCAAAGCCCACAATGCCATATAAGTTTTCGGTACCTGCACGCATATTGCGCTCCTGCGCACCGCCATGTACGAGCGGGTTTATTTTAATTGATTCATGGATATATAAAATACCAACGCCTTTTGGGCCATGAAATTTGTGACCTGCTCCTGTTATAAAATGAACTGGCGTGTTTTTTAAATCAAAAGGGAAGTGCCCAACTGTTTGCACGGTATCGCTATGGAAAATAGCATTATAAACATTGCAGAGGTTGCCAATTTGATATAAATCAATCATGTTGCCAATTTCATTGTTGGCGTGCATGAGGGTAACCAAACATTTTTGGGTACTATTTTTTAGTAGTTGTTCTAAATCTGCAATATCTATATGTCCATTCGGCAAAAGCTTCACATAACTTAATGTTGCCGCGCCCGTTTTTTGTAAATGTTCTACTGTATGGGTGGTTGCGTGGTGCTCGATTGGGGATGATATAATATGCGTACAACCTAAATCATTGATAGCCGCACGAATAGCCGTATTGCTACTTTCTGTACCACCACTGGTAAAAAATATTTCTGATGGGCGGGTGTTTAATATAGCCGCTACTTTTTTTCGAGCATTTTCTATGGCTAGGCGTGTTTCACGTCCATAGCTGTAGATAGAGGAAGGGTTTCCAAAATGTACCGTTAAATAAGGCATCATGGCCTCCAATACTTGGGGGTCTAGTGGGGTAGTGGCCGCATTGTCTAGATAGATCCTTTCCATGCTATCAAATATAAGGATTTGTTATTTATTGCTTAGATACCCGCTTCTTGAATATCTTTCATTAGTTTTTGGGCAATATTTTCGGCCACATTTTGAGAATTGCTTTCGGCGTAAATTCTGATAATTGGCTCGGTATTACTGGATCTAAGGTGTACCCAATCCGACTCAAAATCAATTTTTAAACCATCTTCGGTGTTTATAGAATGGTTCTTGTATTTTTCCTTTAGATGGCTAAATATTTTTTCCAAGTCAAAGCCTGGGGTAAGTTCTATTTTGTTCTTGCTCATGAAATAGTCTGGGTAGGTTTTTCTGAGTTGTTGCACCGTTTTTTTCTCCTTAGCTAAATGAGATAAAAATAATGCGATTCCAATTAAGGCGTCTCGGCCATAGTGTAATTCAGGAACAATGATGCCACCGTTGCCTTCACCACCAATCACAGCGTTTGTCGCTTTCATTTTAGCAACAACATTTACTTCTCCTACAGCACTAGACGTGTATGTGCCACCATGCTTTTCAGTTACATCCCTTAGTGCCCTTGTAGATGACATGTTACTAACGGTATTGCCTTTTTTGTTTTGCAAAATATAATCAGCAACAGCTACAAGGGTATATTCTTCGCCAAATAAAGTACCATCTTCACAAACAAAGCAAAGTCTGTCTACATCTGGATCTACAGCGATTCCCATGCTTGCATTTTGTTTTAAAACCTCGCTACACAATTCCCTTAAATTTTCGGGAAGCGGTTCCGGATTGTGTGCAAAACGGCCATTCACTTCGGCATTAATAACTGTTACATTCGTAACACCTAAAGCTTCTAATAATTGAGGAACCGCAAATGCGCCAGAACTATTTATCGCATCTACCACAATTGAAAAATTGCTTGCTTTAATAGCATCAACAGCCACCAACGGATGAGCAAGAATGGCTTTAATATGTGTGTCTAATGCAGTATCATTTTTTGTTTGTGTTCCTAAATGATCTACAGTAGCAAAATTATATTTGTCTTCTTTTACAATCTCCAGTAACGCAGCTCCATCGGCACCACTTATAAATTCACCTTTATGGTTGAGTAATTTTAGAGCATTCCACTCTTTGGGGTTATGGCTCGCTGTTAAAATGATACCACCTGCCGCTTTTTCAAAAACCACGGCCATTTCTACGGTTGGCGTAGTGCTTAAACCAAGATCCATAACATCGATACCCAAGCTTAAAAGGGTATTAACCACTAGTGATTGTACAATTTCGCCACTGATACGACCATCTCTGCCTATCACTACTTTTTTATTGCCATTGGAGCTTGCCAAAAGCCATGAGCCATAGGCTGCCGAGAAACGAACTATATCTAGTGGGCTCAATGATTCATTTGGTGCTCCACCAATGGTGCCTCTAATGCCTGAAATACTTTTAATTAACGCCATATCAATTCATCATTAAAGCTGCAAACATAAATCAAATTTGTTGCTTTGCTTACCCTAATTTCGTATGAGTTTTAAACAATTATATGAGCAAAAAGGGTTGGTTTACAGATTGGTTTAATTCTAGCTATTATCATGCATTGTATCAGCACCGTGACGATACGGAGGCGCTACAATTTATCCATAATTTATTGGCGTATTTAAAGCCTAAGCCACATGCCACAATGCTGGACATTGCTTGTGGAAAGGGAAGGCACAGTAAAGCATTATTTGACGCTGGATTTGAAGTTGTAGGAATAGATTTATCTCCTGCTTCTATAGAAGCAGCATCTAGTATGCAAACAAATGGTCTGTCATTTTCCGTCCATGATATGCGAGAAACTTTTAGACAAAATTATTTCGATTACGCATTTAATTTTTTTACCAGTTTTGGTTATTTTAATTTGGACGATGAGCACCAATTGGCCATACATGCCATGTCTAATAATTTAAAAGAGGGTGGCACGCTTGTGATAGATTATTTAAATGTTGGTATTGTTGATCCTACCATAGACCTTGCTACCGATACCCAAATTGATACCACTATTTTTCAAATTAAAAAGTGGCAGGACCATTTGTTTTTGTACAAAGAAATAAAAGTAATAGATACCCTTACCAAAGAGGAGTTGGGTGTTTTTGAAGAGAAGGTTAGAAAATATACCTTACATGATTTTACGATTTTTATGAAAAAAGCAGGGTTAAGTATTGTAGCAACCTTTGGCAACTACCAGCTAGATTCGTATGCCCCTGAAAGCGCTGACAGGCTCATTATTGTGGCTCAAAAGCATTCAAATTCTTAGTATCTTTAATTATCATGTATTTGCTTATGCAACCTTTTTTTGAATCCTTAGCGGCGCTCGATCAATCCTGCTTTATATGGATCAATCAAAAAGCAACGCATCCTTTTTTGGATACCATCATGCCGCTTATTCGGGAGTCTACATTTTGGATTCCACTTTATTTATTTCTTATTATTTTTGTATTTGTAAACTTTGGTAAAAAAGGTTGGATTTGGTTATTGTTTGCTGCATTAACGGTTTTGTTAACAGACCAAATTAGTAGTAGATTAATAAAAAATTGGGTACAACGTCCAAGGCCTTGTTTTGATCCAAATTTTTACAACCAAGTTCGAATGTTATTAGACCACTGTTCGGGTGGGTATAGTTTCACATCATCTCATGCCACCAATCATTACGGCATTGCTACTTTTTTATTTGCAACCCTTGGTTCATATTTTGGCAATTGGAAATATCTATTATTTGTGTGGGCGTCACTTATATGTTATGCGCAGGTTTATGTTGGTGTGCATTATCCTTTAGATGTTGTCATGGGTGCACTACTTGGGTATATTATAGGCACTGTTGTTTACAAGGCATATCAAAAAATTGACCATTTATATCCAGCGCATGAGTCATAAGTTTTTTGTAGTATCATTATTTGCCGCCTGCTTAGTGTGTGTGATTGGAATGCTTGGTATTCCATTAATTGATATTGATGCTGCCCAATATGCATCTATGAGTAGAGAAATGGCTAGTACTGGCAATTATTTACAGCTCTACGATTTAGGTGCTGATTATTTAGATAAACCGCCGTTGTTGTTTTGGTTATCTTCTATTAGTATTCAACTGTTTGGTATTCATGATTGGGTCTACCGGTTACCCTCCATACTTTGTTTAGGTTTAGCATTATGGTCTACGTATAAGTTTACCCTTTTGTATTATAATAAGCTAACAGCACAGCTTGCTGTATTGGTACTCGCTTCTTCTCAAGCTTTTATTTTAATGGCGCATGATGTTAGGTGTGATACCATGCTAATGGGTTTTGTCATGTTTAGTATATGGCAATTAGCGGCTTGGTATCAAAGTAATCTATGGAAGCATTTTGTGATGGCTTTTGTTGGCATTGGTCTTGGTATGTTAACCAAAGGACCTATTGCAATGGTGGTTCCGGGCGTGAGTTTTTCCATTCATTTTTTATTGCAGCGTAATTGGAAGCAATTTTTTAGGTGGGAATATATAATAAGTATTGTTATAGTTGTCATGATGCTCATTCCAATGAGTATTGGACTATACAATCAATTTGATTTACATCCAGGAAAAATAATTCATGGTGTGCCTATACAATCAGGGCTTCGTTTTTATTATTGGACACAAAGTTTTGGTAGGTATACCGGAGAAAATGTATTCAATGAAATGAATCATTTTACTTTTCTATTAGAAAATATGCTTTGGAGTTTTTTGCCATGGATATTTATTTTTTTAATTACCCTTTTGTTCTCCATTAAAGATCTTATTAAAACCAAATGTAAGCTGCAAAGCAATGAAGAGTTTGTTGCAACAGGCGGGTTTGTATTAACATATTGCATGCTTGCAAGAAGTCAGGCGCAGCTTCCGCATTATATTTTTGTTGTATTGCCACTTGCGGCTATTGTTACTGCTAAAGGGTTGCATCAAATGTATTTTTCGCAGGGATTTTTAAAGCTGCAAAAAGGTTTGCTGTATTTTCATGGGTTTATCTTTTCCATTTTATGGGTTGCAATAGTAGCAATCGCTTATTTCGTTTTTACGGACATGCCTGTTTACGTTAAAGTGGTAGCTAGTTTTGGTGCTTTCTATTACTGGTATGTCTTGTTTATGAAGCAAACGATGGTGCCAAAGTTTATATACTTAGCACTTTATACCATACTTGGTGTGAATCTTATTTTAAATACTTCCTTTTATCCAAAATTATTAAAGTATGAATTAGGTGTTTCTGCGGCTGCATTTATCAATCAAAATAATTTACCTAAAAATAATATTTACTTGTATGAGATTGATGAAAGTAGGGCACTTCACTTTTATGGGAATCATTCGTTTGAAAGAATTTTTGATAGTACCCTTTTAAAGGCACAACAAATTTTAATTACCAAGGCGTCAAGCTATCCGGCCCTACAACGAAAATTCCCCGCCTCTTCCATACTGCATCAAAATGCCTATTTTGGTGTGAGCATGCTTACACTTCCATTTTTAAATCCAGCTACAAGAGATAAAGAAGTAACCTCTTATATTATCGTAACTTTGGCAAAGTAGAATTACACCAAACGATTTTTAATTCATGACAGAGATTTTTATAATTCTAGGACTGATACTTATTAACGGGTTCTTTTCTATGGCCGAAATTGCACTCGTTTCTGCCAGAAAAGCTAGGCTAGAGGCCCAAGCAGACAAAGGAGATGTAGATGCCAAAAGAGCGCTCAAGCTCGCCAATCATCCAGATACCTTTTTATCTACGATACAAATTGGCATCACGCTTGTTGGTGTTTTAACCGGTATTTATTCGGGTGGCACTTTTAAAGAACCACTTTCGAACTGGTTCGCACAATTTGCATTGATAGCGCCTTATGCGCAAACAGTTGCAACACTCATTATTGTTATTTTATTAACCTATGTTTCTTTGGTGCTTGGTGAACTTGTTCCTAAACGCATTGGACTTAGCAATCCAGAAGGTATTGCAAAATCGGTGTCTGTCATAATGCAGTGGGTTACGTTTATCATGTATCCGTTTATATGGTTGTTGAGTGCGTCTTCGCATTTGATTATGCGCATTTTACAAATGAAGCCCAATGACAATCAGGTAACAGAGGAAGAAATTAAAGCCATCATTAGTGAAGGAACAGAGCAAGGAACGATTGAAGAAGCGGAGCAAGAAATTATTGAGAGAGTATTTCATTTAAGTGATAGAAATATCACTTCACTCATGACACACCGAAGTGATATTTTATGGTTAGAGTCAACCAAAACGGTTGCTGATGTAAGAGCACATATGCCTGAAACTTTACATTCGATGTATCCTGTGTGCGAGGGTAGTATTGATCAAATAAAAGGCGTTGTTTCATTAAAGGATTTGTTTGTTGCAGATGGGGCGCAACTTGTTAGCGCAGTAGCCAAAGAAGCAAAGTATGTACCAGAAAATAACTCAGCATATCAGGTGTTAGAAAGCTTTAAGCAATCTAAAATTCACCACTGTTTTATTGTCAATGAGTATGGATCTGTAGAAGGGTTGATTACGCTCAATGATATACTAGAAGCCATTGTTGGCGATATTCCTCAAGAAGAAGACCATGATTATGAAATTTTAAAAAGAGCGGATGGCACTTATTTAATTGATGCGCAACTTCCGTTTTATGACTTCTTAAGTTACTTTGATAAAACAGAATTTATGCTACAAGGCGATCAAGAGTTTGATACGCTTGCTGGGTTCATTATTCATTCTTTAGAAAAAATACCAAGTACAGGTGAAACACTCGCTTGGAAAACTTTTAGTTTTGAAATTGTTGATATGGATCAGCACCGAATAGATAAAATACTCGTGACCATTGTTGAATAAGATTAATTAAAAGCTAAAATTTGCAGTTCTGCTTGGGTAGTCTAATTTGAATGTTTTTTCTGTGCCCTTAGACTTCACGTGTATTATATTGACTTGCGAATTTTCTAAATCGTATAAAATATCACAATCAATTCCTACGGTATTGGCGCTATTAATATTTTGTGCTTCAAAATAACACCAGGTACTTTCTTTTTGTTGTTCAAAACCAATAATTATAAAATTAATAGGTTTCCCGTTTACAATCACTATAAGGTGTTTTGTTACGTATTTTTGAATTTCTTCATTCACAAAAGCTCTATTGGTTGGTTGCAGTATGTCTATTTTAGTAATGGTATATTTTTGCAGTGTTTTTTCTAAATCTTCATTAAAAATGCGAACGCTCATTTCTAGACTTCTCTCTTTTGCGTTGTGGTTGATATCTATAACGGAGACAAAAAATGGGTGTAATATGGCTAGTAGGCTTGTGAGCGTCCAATGAATTAGTATATTTACCATAGTATCCTGATCTTGACAACAAATGTCTAACTAAAATTTGATTTTTATGCATGAGTTTTGGATGTATACCCAAATAGGATTCAACCATATCGCCAATTTGTCTGGTATGGATCATATTTTATTTGTGGCTGCTTTGTGTATTCGATATCAATTATCGGATTGGAAAAAGTGGCTGGTGCTCATCACTGCTTTTACCATTGGACACTCCATTACCCTTGTTCTAAGCGTGTTTAATTACCTCGATTTTTCTATCAATTGGATCGAGTTTTTAATTCCAGTAACTATTCTTATTACATCAATTAGTAATATGTTTCTAAAACAATTCAGTTTTAATACTCGTTTTCCGCTCATTTACTTTTTTGCCCTATTTTTTGGTCTTATTCACGGGTTAGGATTCAGTTTTTACCTAAAAAGCCTGCTGGGAATGCAGCAAAATATAGTTCCAGCCTTACTGGCGTTTAATTTGGGGCTTGAAATAGGTCAAATTCTAATAGTGATGGCTATTTTAGTAATTTCTTTTATATTCGTTTCGCTATTAAGAGCTCCAAGAAGAGACTTTGTTTTAATTGTCAGTGGTGGCATTTTTGCACGCTCTCTTCAAATGGCTATTGAGCGCTATTTTAATCTATAATCTTTTATGCTATGAAGCAATTTTTTGCATTTTTAATGTTTGTTGCAGTGAGCACCGTTTCATTTGCCCAAAACATTCAAAACAATCCAACCTCAAACCACGGAAACAAGTTTGAGCAGTTAGGTACAATTTTAGCTACTCCCAACGAGTACAGAACCGCTAGTGGAGCACCTGGGCCAAAGTATTGGCAACAACGTGCCGACTACAACATTAAGTGTGAGTTGGATGAAGCCAATCTAAAATTAAAAGGAAGTGAAACCATTACTTACTTTAACAACTCTCCAGATGCTTTAACGTATTTATGGTTACAGTTGGATGAAAATGAGCACAACACTTTAAACAAAGCTGATTTTCAGGATGGTAGTTCATTACGTCAGGTTTCTGAAGCTTCTATTAAAGCTTTAGAAGATGCAAAAAAAGACAATGGCTACGGTCATATCATTTCAAAAATTACAGACGCTACCGGTAAGGCTTTGAAATACACCATCAATCAAACAATGATGCGTATTGATTTACCTACCACATTATTACCTGGTCAAAAATTTGTTTTAAATATTGATTGGTCTTATAAAATATCTGATCGTTTGGTATTTAGAGGTAGAGGTGGTTACGAATTTTTTCCAGAAGATGGAAATAGCGTATTCACTATGGTACAATGGTTCCCAAGACTTTGTGTATACTCTGATTTTCAGGGATGGCAAAATCATCAATTTACTGGTAGAGGCGAATTTGCTTTAACCTTTGGTAATTATAATGTAGCAATTACTGCACCTGCAGACCACGTTATTATGGGAACTGGTGAGTGTCAAAACTATGCGCAAGTATTATCTGCTGCTCAATTAGCACGTTGGAAAATGGCTCAAACAGCAAAAGATGTGGTTGAAGTAGTAACACTTGATGAAGCAAAAAATGCGGAGAAGCAAAAAAGTACTGCTAAAAAAACATGGGTATTTAAAGCAGACAACGTACGTGATTTTGCATGGGGCTCTAGTCGCAAATTTGTATGGGATGCAATGCCAACTTATGTAGAAGGCAAGAAAGTAATGTGTATGAGTGGTTATCCAAAAGAAGCTTATAACTTATGGAGAAAGTATTCTACTAAAGTGGTAGCACATACCATTCGTTCTTATTCTAAGTTTTCTATTCCATATCCATACCCTGTAGCGCAAAGTATTGAAGCGTCTAATGGTATGGAATATCCAATGATTTGCTTTAACAACGGTCGTACCAATAAAGATGGTTCTTACAGTGAAGCAACTAAACTTAGTATGCTTGGAGTTGTCATTCATGAAGTAGGACATAATTTCTTCCCAATGATTGTGAACTCTGATGAGCGTCAATGGTCTTGGATGGATGAAGGTTTAAATACTTTTGTTGAATATTTAACCGAGGAATTATTTGACAATAAATATCCTTCTCGTAGAGGACCTGCTTTTGGTATTGTTGATTATATGAAAGCGCCTAAAGATCAATTAGAGCCAATTATGACCAACAGTGAAAATATTATTCAATTTGGTCCTAATGCGTATTCTAAACCTGCAACTGGTTTAAATATTTTACGTGAAACCATTATGGGTAGAGAACTATTTGATTTCTCATTTAGAGAATATGCTAGACGTTGGGCATTCAAACATCCTACACCTGCCGATTTATTTAGAACCATGGAAGATGCTAGTGCTGTTGATTTAGATTGGTTCTGGAGAGGTTGGTTTTATGGTATTGATGCTTGTGACATTGCTATTGATACAGTGGCTCATGCGGTGTATGACGCTTCGGCTCAGCCTCGTGGTGGTGGAATGGGTGCTGGTAGAAATGCTGGCGGCATGAAATTAGGTTTAGACAAGCCAACGCTTAACAGTTTTGAGGATATTTCTAAAATTAGAAATAGAGAAGATAAGGCTATCATTTTTGCAACAGATGCTGATACCTCATTAAGAGATTTTTACTGGCGTTATGCAAGAGGTATCGAGCCTTATGATTCAGCTACAAAAAATAGCATGCCTTCATTTGGTACACCAGAAGCATTGTCTGATGCCGATAAAGCAAACTATAGTAATGTGCATTTATATGAAATCACTTTTAGTAATAAAGGTGGACTTGTGATGCCAATCATTGTTGAGTTTACGTATAAAGATGGTACCAAAGAAACAGAGCGTATGGGTGCTCAAATCTGGCGTAAAAATGAAAACAAAGTATCACGTGTATTTATATCTCGTAAAGAAGTGGCGAGTATTAAATTAGATCCAATGCGTGAAACTGCAGATATCAATGAAACCAATAATTTTTGGGGTAATGTAAGTGCAGAGCCTAGCAAGTTTTCATTGTTTAAGCAACGTTCACTTGGAAGAGGTCAATCATTTGGATTAAACCCAATGCAAGCTGCTCAAGAAAAGAAAAAATAATAAAAGTTCAACCAATATTAAAGCCACTTGAATTATCTTCAAGTGGCTTTTTTTATGTAAATCATTTTTTATGAAAAATCTTGTATCCGTATTTGTAGGATTGTTTATTGCAGTTATTACAAATGCTGCGCGTGTAGATACGCTAGTAGTGTATAGTAATGCCATGCATAAAAATATTAAAGTAGCCGTTGTTATACCTGCAAATGCTGCAGGGCAAACAGGTGTAAAATTTCCAGTTGTTTATTTACTGCATGGATACAGTGGCAATCATGGAAGTTGGCTCAAAGATGCACCACAGCTGCAGTATAGAGCCGATCAATATCAAGTTATGCTCGTATGTCCGGATGGCGGATATGGAAGTTGGTATTACAATAGCCCCATCAATGATTCCATTCAATATGAAACATTTATTACCCAGGAGTTACTGCCTTATATCGATACACATTTTCCAACAAGTGCCAATAAAGATCACCGCGCAATTACTGGTTTAAGCATGGGTGGACATGGAGGATTATTTTTAGGAATTCGCCATCCTGATTTATTTGGGAATGCAGGTAGTGTTTGTGGTGGGGTAGATATTAGGCCGTTTCCTAACAATTGGGACATTAAAAAATCACTAGGAACCATCACGGATCAACCTCAAAATTGGGAGGATTATTCAGTCATCAATATTGCTAAAAGTCTAAAGCCAAATCAGCTACATATCATATTTGATTGTGGCGTTTCAGATTTTTTTATAGATGTAAACCGTGCTTTGCATCAGTTGCTACTTGCGAATAAAATTGATCATGATTACACCGAAAGACCGGGTGGGCATAACAAAGCCTATTGGGGTAATAGTATTGATTATCAGTTGCAGTATTTTGCAAAAAGCTTTATGGCTGCTATCAAATAATGGGTTTACCGCTTCTTTTCATTCAAATAGTTTCCATTACGTTAGCTACTTTAAAATAGTATACAAAAAAAGGTAAAAAGAAGGCGCATTTTCTTACATTTATTCAGTTAATATTTCAAATTATAAGAACCATCATGAGAAAAATACTCAGTTTTTGCCTTTTGCTAACAATGTCATTGTATAGCACTGCTCAAATTAAGCCTACGACAGCTTCAGAAAGAATGTCATCTTTTGAGCAACGTAAAAAATTATTGGAGGCTTCTACCATTAATACGGCTGCTTTTAGAAATATTGGCCCAAGTGTAATGAGTGGGAGGGTCGTAGATATTGTTGTGCATCCAGAAGACCCTACTAATTTTTATGTGGCGTATGCCACGGGAGGGCTTTGGCACACTGTCAACAACGGACAAAGTTTCACACCTGTATTTGATTCAGAAGCCATTATTACAATTGGTGCTGTTGCTGTAAACTGGAAAAGCAATATTATTTGGGTGGGTACCGGTGAAGTAAACAGTAGCAGATCTTCATACGCTGGAATTGGCGTTTATAAGTCTATGAATGCAGGAAAGTCTTGGGATTATCTAGGTCTTCCAGAAAGTCATCACATTGGTAAAATTGTTATCAATGAAATGGAACCCAATACGGCTTGGGTTGCAGCCTTGGGCCATTTGTATTCTCCTAACAAAGAACGTGGTGTATACAAAACCACGGATGGTGGAAAAAATTGGAAACAAACTTTGTTTGTAGATGCTAACACAGGTGCTGTAGATATTGATATTGATACAAAAAATCCATCTAATTTATATGCGGCTATGTGGTATAAAACCAGAACCGCTTCCAATTTTGAAGAGTCTGGTAAAACAAGTGGCATTTATAAGAGTATAGATGGTGGGGATACTTGGAAACAAATCAATACACCAGGTGCTGGTTTTCCTAATGGTGAGGGTGTGGGTAGAATTGGTTTAGCTGTATATCCACAAAATCCATCAACCGTTTTTGCTGTGGTTGATAATAATTTTCATCAACCAGATACAGCTTTACAAAAAGCTGCAGATACCAGCAGATACGCACTTCGTGATTTTAAAGATTTAACCAAAGAACAATTTGCTGCATTGGATGATAGAAAGTTAAATGCATTTGTTCGTTCGCCACGTAACCAAATGCCTACAAAGTATACGGGTGCTGGTTTAAAAGAAGCGGTAAAAAATGGAACATTAGCACCAACCTGTATTTGGGATTATTTATATGATGCCAATACGGCTTTATTTGAAACGCCTATTTATGGTGCCGAATTATACAGAAGCGATGATGGTGGTGCCACTTGGAAAAAAACACATGATAAAACCATTGGTATTTATAGTACCTATGGATACTATTTTGGTAAAGTATTTGTGAGTCCTACCAACGCAAATAAAATTGCGTTAACGGGTGTAGGTGTTGTTTTAAGCACTGATGGTGGAAAAACATTTAAAGAAATTGGTAAAGAAAATGTGCACTCAGATCATCACTTTGTATGGATGAATGGGAAACGTGATAGCCACATGATTATTGGAAATGATGGGGGTTGTAATATTACGTATGACGATGGTGAACATTGGTTTAAAGCCAATACACCTGCTGTTGGGCAGTTTTATAACATTGCATTTGATATGGCTAAGCCATACAATGTGTATGGTGGACTTCAAGACAATGGAACCTGGTATGGCTCTAGTGTCAACAAAGAAAATTATGATTGGTACGATAGTGGTCATAACCCTTATACAGGAATCAATGGTGGAGATGGGATGCAAGTACAAGTAGATTTGCGTGATAATAAAACCATTTATAGTGGTTCTCAATTTGGTGCGTATTCCCGTCAAAATTTAGTTACCAAAGAAAGAAAGTCAGTTAGGCCTTCTCGTGATTTAGGAGAATTGGCACTGCGATATAATTGGCAAACACCCATTTTACTTAGCAAGCATAACCAAGATGTATTTTATTATGGAAGTAATAAGTTTCACCGTTCATTTAATAGAGGTGACAGTTTAGTTACGCTTAGTCCAGATTTAACCACCAATCCGGTACAAGGTGATGTTCCTTTTGGAACTTTATCAACCATGAGTGAAAGCCCATTAAAGTTTGGCCTTATTTATGTGGGATCAGATGATGGAAATGTACAAATTAGTAAAGATGGTGGTTATTCTTTTTCACTCTTAAATAAAGGCTTGCCAAAAGGTTTATATGTTAGTAGGGTAATAGCAAGTGCTTTTAATGAAGCCCGTGTATATGTTACCTTAAATGGCTACCGTAACGATCATTTTAACGCCTATGTTTATCGTTCTGATGATTACGGCACTACATGGAAGCAAATTATGAAAGACCTTCCTGTAGAGCCTGTAAACGTTATTAAAGAAGACGTGTCAAACGAAAGCATTTTATACGTAGGTACAGATGGGGGTTTGTATGTAAGCCTGGATGGGGGTAATAGTTCTATGATCTGGAATAAAGGACTTCCTGCAAGTGTGCCTGTGCATGACATTGCTGTGCAACCACGTGACAATGAAATTATACTCGGTACACATGGTAGAAGCTTATACATCGCAAAACTAGACGCCCTGCAAAAAGCAGCGAAAGAAAAAAAATAAAAGTTTACTTGATATCATGTATAAAACACGCACTATTCGGTGCGTGTTTTATTTTGCACATACCCGCTCCATTTTTGAACTGTAGCTAACATATCATCAGGTATAGCTGCTTCAAATTTGATAAATTCATTGGTAGTAGGATGTACAAATCCAAGTGTGGTAGCATGCAGTGCGCACCTCGGACAGGCGTCAAAACAATTTTCAACAAACTGTTTGTACTTGGTATAAATCGTGCCTTTTAAAATGCGGTCTCCACCGTATTCGAGGTCGTTAAATAAAGTATGACCAATATGTTTTAAGTGTACTCTAATTTGATGTGTTCGACCGGTTTCTAGCACACAATGAATGAGTGTTACATAATTGAATCTTTCTATAACGCTAAAATGTGTAATAGCGTGTTTACCTATATCGCCTTCTGGATAGGCATCAAACGTTTTTCGGTTTTGTTTGTGACGCGCAATATTTGCAACAATGGTTCCGCTATCTTCAATAACATCACCCCAAACAAGTGCCGTATATTTTCTTTCTACGGTATGGTTAAAAAATTGCTTTGCTAAATGCGCTGCAGCTTCGGCGGTTTTAGCAAGTACAATTAAGCCCGTTGTATTTTTATCGATGCGGTGTACAAGTCCAAAACGAGGTAAAGACTGTTCGTCTATGTTTGGATTTTGTTGTTGCAAATAATAAGCAACCCCATTTAATAATGTACCTGTATAATTTCCAACCCCCGGATGAACCACCATATTGGATGGCTTATTAAGGACAATAACTGCGTCGTCTTCAAAAACAATATTGAGCGGAATGTTTTCTGCTTTCAAAACATGTGTTTCCGGATTTACCAGACTCATGATTAATATCTCATCTCCGGGCCTTACCTTATAGTTGCTTTTAACATTTTTTCCGTTAACGGTTAAAAAACCTGCTTCAATACTTTGTTGAACCTTGCTTCTGGTGGCTCCTACCATATGTGTTTGCACCCACTTGTCTATGCGAAAGGGTTCTTGCCCCTTGTCTATTACAAAGGTTTTTCTTTCGTAGAGGGTTTCTGCGCCTTCTTCATTAAATAAATCAATATCCGGTTCCATAGTTGCAAAAATAGCCCCAAACCTTCCTACTTTTGTGCAATGCAGCAGGAAGTTTTTTTTGAGGACTTGGGTACTCGGAGGTACAAAGAGATTTGGACCTACCAAGAGTCTTTATTAAGTGAGAATTCGGCAATTAAAGCGAGTTACCGGGACCAAACTCAAATACCGGTTACTGAGTGGCCTACTAAAAATCATTTGTTGTTTGTAGAGCATCCTCCTGTGTATACACTAGGTAAAAACGGGAATGCGGCCAATGTGCTTATGACCACGGCCTTTATGGAGGCAAACGGGATCGATTATTTTCATATCAATAGAGGAGGAGATATTACTTTTCATGGACCAGCGCAACTGGTGGGTTATCCCATTTTAGATTTAGAAAAGTTTAAAACAGATTTGGGATGGTACCTACGAAGTTTAGAAGAAGTAATTATTCAAACACTTGCGCATTATGGTATTGCTGCTGGAAGAAGTGCGGGCGAAACGGGTGTTTGGTTGGATCCGGACAATAAAAAATTTGCGCGTAAAATTTGCGCGATGGGTATTAAATGTAGTCGTTGGATTACGATGCATGGTTTTGCGCTGAACGTAAATACGGACTTGTCTTATTTTAACAATATTGTTCCTTGTGGGATACCTGATAAACAGGTTACATCTTTACAAAAAGAATTAGGTCGAGAAGTGCCTATACAGGAAGTAAAAGATTTGGTCAAACAAAATTTTGAACAAATTTTTGGTGCTACTTTAATAATGTAATGTTCCTTTTTTAAAAGAACGGTTTCCTTGCAGTCCGCCAGAATGAATGACTAAAATTTTTGATGATGCTTCAAATTCTCCTTTACTGGCAAGGTCTTTGACGCCGTACATTAATTTAGCTGTGTAAACAAAATCTAACGGGACCTCACTATTTGTATAGCAATCATTCATAAAACGGATGAGCGTTGGTGTGTGTTTTGCATAGCCGCCAAAATGATAATCATGGTTGATTTCAAATTTTTTTTTTGATTCCTCTACAGTTAAGAGCGTCTTTATATCTACTTCAATCGAAATATTATTTTTTAAAACCGATATGCCTATTATTTTTTGATGTGGCGCTGCTGCTTTTATTAGTCCAGCCATCATAGTACCTGTACCTACTGCGCAAACAATCGTGTCATAACTACTTGTGTCTTTAATGGATAGCATTGATTTTGCACCATCCGCGCCAGTAACACCGTAACCACCTTCAGGTATCCAAGCCCAGTTTGGATGTTCGTTATCTGCTATGATTTTTTCTTTTTGTTCAAAATCTGTTCTGGAAACAAAATGGAGTGACATGCCATTTTGGATAGCATCCGTTAGGGTAGGTGAGAGGGTTGCTGGTTTTTCACCTCTTATAAATCCTACTGTTTGTAGCCCCACGGTAGCCCCATATTTTGAAGTTGCTACAATATGATTGGAATAGGCCCCACCAAAAGTGGCAAGGGTTGTTTTGCCTGTATCTAAGGCATCACGCACATAAAATTGAAGTTTAAACCATTTATTGCCACTTACTACAGGATCCAATAAATCGGCTCTTAATATATTGATATTCAATATATTGTCACATATTTTGCGAATGTCTTGTATGTAAATAGTATTAATATTCATTTGTATTTTATAGCAACTATTTTAAAGAATGATTTAGCTTCGCAGCCCTTAATACACTCTTATGAAACCAACTTTAGTGATTCTTGCAGCCGGTATGGCAAGCCGTTACGGTAGCATGAAACAGATTCAATCTTTTGGACCTAGTGGCGAAACTATCATGGATTATTCAATTTATGATGCTATGCAAGCTGGTTTTGGTAAAATAGTTTTTATTATCAGAGAAGATTTTAGTGAGCAATTTAAGGCAATTTTTGAGCCAAAACTTAATGGCAAAATAGAAACCGATTATGTATTCCAACATTTGTCTGCTTTTACAGAAGGTAAAACGATAACGTCAGAACGTGTTAAACCTTGGGGTACTGCTCACGCGGTACTTTGTTGCAAAGGAAAATTAAACGAACCATTTGCAGTTATCAATGCAGATGATTTTTACGGAAGAAATGCCTTTGTGCAAGCAGCGGCTTTTTTAAACAATCAGTGCAATGATGAAACCTATGCTATTATTGGATACGAATTGGGTAAAACCTTGAGTGATAATGGTACCGTAAGTAGAGGGGTTTGTAGTGTAGACGCTGAGGGTAATTTATTAGACATCAACGAGCGTACAAAAATATTTAAAAACGATGATGGTGTTATTGTATATGAAGACAATGATGCATTGTTTCCATTAACCCCAGACACCATTGTTAGCATGAATTTTTTATGTTACCCACCAAGTTTTGTGGCGTTATGCGAGTCTGAATTTTCTACATTTTTAGATGCGCAAGGGATGGATATGAAATCAGAATTTTTCTTACCATCTGTTACCAAGCATTTTGTAAATGCTAAACTGGGTAATGTAAAAGTGGGTACTACATCTGCCAGTTGGTTTGGCGTTACCTATAAAGAAGATGCGCCTGTGGTGCAAGCTAGTATTACTAGTTTAGTAGAAAAGGGATTGTATCCAAGTAATTTATGGGGATAGGATTGTAATCGTCTATGACAATTATTTATCAAAAGACTTTACATAAAATACGAAAGACTCAAGTGTTGCGATTTGCTTTTTACGTGACATGCTGCTAAGGCTAGAACGTGTGGCTATTTTAATGTCTTTGCTGCCTTCATTGCTAGCATTGTAATCATTCACAACTTTGTAAATGTTATTTGATTTTAATGCAAACACCACACCTTCAAGTTGTGCTTCTCTAGTACTTAATACGCCTACTACTTCGCCAGCATTATCAAATACAGGGGCACCAGAGTTGCCAGGGTTAGCACTCATTTGTAACTGATAGGAGAGTGAGTCGCCTTCGTAACCGCTTCTAGCACTTAAATAACCAGTACCATAAACAATTTCATTTCTTGGATATCCGAGCGTAAATATTTCTTCGCCTAAATCGGTGGTTGATTTACGAATAGAATAAGGGAGTGATTTTTTAGATGTATAATCTGCGTCATCAATTTTTAAGATGGCTAAATCTTTTTCTTGATCAATTAAAGCAATTTGAGCAACATATTCTTTGCCGGTATTATCAATAACAATAGCGCCAGATCCTTTAATAACGTGTGCGTTGGTTATAATAAAACCTTTGGCATCAATTAAAAATCCAGAACCACCGCTAATAAATTTAACGCCAACAGGTAATTTACTTTTTACTTCATTTATCAGTTTGCCTTGGTATTGCTGACTTTTTTTAATGGCAGCGATATCGTTGCTTAATTGTTGAATTTGGCTACTGTGGCTAACTGGAGAAAGGTATAAGGCCAGCCCGCTAATAAATAGTGCAATGACACCGCCAACAGAAGCGGCAATAGAAGCTACTTTTTTGTACTTATTAAATAATTGTACAATTTTAGCACCGCCAGAAACAGTTGCGCTATTTGAAATATCACCGCGCTCTAATAAAGTTTGGTGTGTATGCACAAGTGTTTGTTTGATAGATTTGATAGCGCTATACTTGTTTATTTGCCCTAAGAACATGGCATGTTCCACCACCATTTGGTCAATTTCGGGGGTATTTTTACGAACCAATTCAAAAGCATCCTTTTCTTGGGCATCCATTTGGTTGTCCAGGTACTTTTCGATGGTTTCTAATACTAATAAATCTTCCATTTTTGCTTATTCTGTGTTAGTTACGCTCCAATATTGTATTGCGCAAAAAACAACTTTTTAAGGCGCATTAAACATTTATACTTTTGGTTTTTGGCATTGTCGGCGTTGGTATAACCAAATTCGGCAGCCAAAGCTTGCATATCCATTTTTTGAAGGTAGTAGCCTTCTAATAGACTTTTGCAAGGTTCGCCTAGGCTTTTAAGGGCTGTATCCATTATGGCATAGGCGGCATCGTGCTTAGCATGGGCTTCAAGGTCTTCATCCACTGAGATACTATCTTCCAAATTGTCAATCGGGTGCGAAAAGCGACCCTTTTGTTGAAGCCTTTTAAGCCATAGTCTGCGGCATACGGAATATACATACGTTTTAATTTGACAGGTTAAGACAAATGACTGGGTTTGTGCTTTCTCATATAGCGCAATCATTGCTTCCTGAAAAACGTCCTTTGCATCGTCATAAGATCCATTATTGGCCAAAATAAAGGTTTGAATGGTACTAAAATTCTCTTTATAGAGAAGTTCAATAACAGCCGAATCATTGTTAGCCAGCCCCTTTAATAATGCTTGTTCGTTGCTCGTAGCTTTCACTAATACTCCTTTTAATACACTTTAGGGTATAAAAGTAACCCAATATAGCTTGAAAATTTTTTTTTGAAAAAAAAATGGGTTTCACGGGTTACCTTTTTACCCCTTCCGGTATAAATAAGCACATTCATTCAAACAAAAACCCAATAAAATGAAAAAAGTATTCGCAATCTTAGCTGTAGTAGCTTTCGTAGCATGTAACTCAGGTGAAAACAAAGAAGCAACTGCAGACACAACTGCTGTAGACACAACTGCATCTGTATCTATGGATACAACTGCTGTTGATACAACTGGTGCTGCTGTTGATACAACTAAAGCTCCTAAGTAGTAAAACACTAACTAGATTGTTTAGGCCCTAAACGGTCAAAACTAGCTTGCCGGTTTCAACAATCTACAAGATTTTCATATGGCAAGCAATCGTAAATAGCCTTCTTGTTTCTACAAGAGGGCTTATTTTTTAGAAATATTACTATTGGTTTTTGTTATGAGGTGAGTGTTATGGCACTAAATAACTAAAGTTTGTTAGCTAAATATATTAGCGCATCTTGTTTTTTTCGCGTTTTATTTACCTATATTTGAAATGCAATGAAACAAATATTGTCAAATACCTGGTTTAGTTTCTATTACTATTACTTCTTTACCAAAAGGAGCCGGGTATTATATGTATTAGCGTAACAAAAACTTTTTACATACAATCCCGGCCAGTTGGCCGGGATTTTTTTTAAGGATATGCCAACAAAAAACAAAATATCAAGAAAGCCTGTAAATGACCTGGGTATTGCTATTCAGGGTTATGAAGGTAGTTTCCATCAGGTGGCGGCGCGTACTATTTTTGGTAAAGACGTGGCTGTTGTGCCTTGTGCTAATTTTAGGGAGTTGATAAAAAAAGCAGAAAATAAAAAAGAAACGGCGGGTGCCATGATGGCCATCGAAAACTCAATTGCTGGAAGTATTTTGCCCAACTATAATTTATTGCTTGGTTCTAAATTAAAAGTAACGGGCGAAGTGTATTTGTCGATTAGCCAAAATTTGCTCGTTAATAAAGGGGTTCGGTTATCTGACATTAAAGAAGTGCATAGTCATCCAATGGCGCTTTTACAATGTTTAGAGTACCTCGAAAAAAACAATTGGAAATTAGTAGAAACAGAAGATACGGCGCTAAGTGCAAAACACTTGCAGCAGCATAGATCTAAGCATGTGGCGGCAGTAGCTAGTAAATTAGCAGCCGAGCTTTTTAATTTGGATATTATTGGGCCAGATATTCAAACGCAAAAAAATAATTTTACTAGGTTTTTAGTATTGGAAAGAGCTACTGATGTTATAGAGGATGTGCTTGCGAATAAAGCTTCTATTTATTTTCAAACCAATCATACCAAAGGGGTGCTCGCTAAAGTGCTTACGCAAATTGCAAAGCACGATGTAAATTTATCTAAGTTGCAAAGCATGCCTATTCCTGGAAGTAATTTTAAATATGGTTTTTTTGCTGACATGGAATTTGACAGGCGTAAAAGATTAGATCAAGTACTTCAAGCGTTAACCGATTTAACAAATAGTGTAAGAATTTTTGGTATCTATCAAAAAGGTAAAATGCAAAAAGGATAGTAATGGAAATGAAATTAGCGGCAAGATTAGACGGTATTGGTGAATATTATTTTTCACAAAAGCTGCGTGAAATAGAGCAGCTCAATAAAGCGGGTAAACAAATTATCAACCTAGGTATTGGCAGTCCTGATTTGGCGCCACACCCAGAGGTGGTAAAGGCTTTGCAAGAAGCAGCTGCTCCAGATAATGTGCACGCCTATCAATCTTATAAAGGCTCGCCAGTGTTGCGTAATGCCATTTCTAGTTGGTATCAAAAATGGTATGGGGTTACTTTAGATCCTGACACAGAAGTGCTACCGCTTATTGGCAGTAAAGAAGGCATCATGCATATATGTATGACGTATTTAAATGCTGGTGATCAGGCGCTCATTCCTAACCCTGGTTATCCAACGTATCGTAGTGCTGTAAAATTAGCAGGTGGTGAACCCGTATATTACGATTTACCCCCCCGTGGAAATTGGGAGCCAGATTTATCAGCACTCGAAAAAACAGATTTATCTAAAGTAAAATTAATGTGGGTGAATTATCCGCATATGCCAACGGGGCAAGTTCCTTCAGATCATTTTTTTGAAGCACTTATTGCATTTGCAACCAAGCACCAAATATTAATTTGTCACGACAATCCATATAGTTTTATTTTAAATGAAACGCCCAAAAGTTTACTTGCTGTAAAAGGTGCCAAAGAAGTGGTGGTGGAATTAAATTCTTTAAGTAAAAGTTCTAACATGGCTGGCTGGAGAGTTGGCATGTTGGTCGGAAAAAAAGAACGTATCGAAGAAGTGTTGCGTTTTAAATCCAACATGGATAGTGGAATGTATTTGCCAATTCAACTGGCGGCTGCAAAGGCACTCAGCTTAGGTAAAGATTGGTATGATAGCATTAATGTTATTTATAAAACGCGTAGAGAAAAAGTTTTTGAACTACTCGACTTATTAAACTGTACGTATTCAAAAAAACAGGTAGGTATGTTTGTTTGGGCTAGTATACCGGATAACTATGCCGATGGCTTTGCTTTAAGTGATAAAGTGTTGTACGATGCCAATGTTTTTATTACACCTGGAGGTATTTTTGGAACGGGGGGTAATGCGTTTGTCAGAATTAGTTTATGTGCGCCTGTAGAGCGTTTTGAATTAGCTATCGAAAGGGTTAAACATGCAGGTATTGCATTATAAATTGTAGAACAATGATTGTAACGATAATTGGTACGGGTTTAATTGGTGGTTCCATGGCGCTTACTTTAAAAGAGAAGGGCTTTGCGGCAAAAGTGATTGGTGTAGATGCGAGTGAGCAACATTTGAACCAGGCGCTTGCATTGGGTATTATTGATGAAGCGCATTCTTTAAAAGATGCAGTTGCGCTCTCTGATTTAATTATTATTGCTACACCTATTAATGCTGCCGAAAATTTACTACCTCAAATACTTGATATCGCCATTAAGCAAGTGGTGATGGATGTAGGATCTACCAAAAAAAATATTTGTAAAATTGTTGAGGCGCATCCCAAAAGGGGCAGATTTGTTGCCACCCATCCAATGTGGGGTACCGAGTACAGTGGGCCGGAAGCAGCTGTTAAAAATGCCTTTACAGACAAGGCTACGGTTATTTGTTCTAAAGAAGCTAGCGACCCGGATGCTGCTGCCCTGGTGGAGCAGGTGTATCAGACCTTAGGAATGCACCTTTTGTACATGGACGCTGCTGCGCATGATGTACATGTTGCTTATATTAGTCATATTTCACATATAACATCTTTTGCCCTTGCCAACACCGTTTTGGAGAAGGAAAGGGAAGAAGACGCCATTTTTGAAATGGCAAGTGGTGGTTTTGAGAGTACGGTTCGCCTTGCAAAGAGTAATCCAAGTATGTGGGTTCCTATTCTCATGCAGAATAAAGAGAACGTTTTAGACGTTCTTAATGAACATATCTCTCAATTAAGAAAATTTAAGGCAAGCTTAGAAAAGGAAGATCCAGATTATTTGCTTGAATTAATTGAGAAAGCCAATGGAATAAAGCGGATTTTAAAATAGCCCGCTTTGTTAAAAACAGGCTTACAATAAATAAAAAACAGGCAAAGCACGACCTTATAAGTACCTTTGCCGCAAAATTTTTAATACATGACGACATTTGAAGAGTTGGGAATTGATGCAAGATTGATTCAGTCAACCACAGAATTAGGGTACGTGAACCCTACAGCAATCCAAGAACAAGCAATCCCGGTTTTACTTAGTGGAACCAAGGATTTTATTGGCTTGGCACAAACAGGTACAGGAAAGACAGCTGCATTTGGATTACCTCTATTACATATTATAGATGAAAAGGCAAAATATCCACAAGCACTCGTTGTTTGTCCTACCAGAGAACTTTGCATGCAAATTGTAAAGGAAATAGAAATATTTAAGAAATACATGACTGGTATTTCTGTAGTAGCCGTTTATGGTGGTACTTCTATTGGCTTACAAATTAGAGACTTAAAAAGAGGGGTGCAAATTATAGTGGCCACGCCTGGTCGTTTAATTGATTTGATTGAACGTAAAGCAATTAACCTAGAGCAAATACAATATGTTGTACTAGACGAGGCAGATGAAATGCTTAACATGGGCTTTCAGGATGATATCGAATTCATCTTAAAAAACACACCACAACGCGAAAGTACTTGGTTGTTTAGCGCTACCATGCCACCAGAAATTAGAAAGGTGAGCAAGCGTTACATGAAAGATCCTGTAGAAGTAACCGTTGGTAAAGTAAATACCTCTAATAAAAGTATTGACCACCAATATTATGTTACCTCGGCGCAACACCGTTACCAAACCCTTAAAAGAATCATTGATTTTAATCCGGGTATTTATGGTATCATTTTTACAAGAACTAAAATTGATGCGCAAGATATTTCTGAGCGTTTAACCCGCGAAGGTTATGATATTGATGCATTACATGGCGATCTCACCCAAGGCCAGCGTGATAAAGTTATGGGGCAGTTTAGAGATAAAACTTTACAACTCCTCATTGCCACAGACGTTGCTGCTAGAGGCATTGACGTGCAAGGTATCACACACGTTATCAATTACGAATTACCGGATGATGTAGAAATATACACGCACCGTAGTGGTAGAACAGGCCGTGCGGGTCTTCAAGGTATTTGTATTTCTATAGTGCATTCAAAAGAGATGTACAAGTTCAAGCAAATTGAACGTATCAACAATTCTAAGTTTTCTAAACTAGATATTCCAAGTGGTAAAGATGTTTGCCGCAAGCAATTTTTCTCTTTCATGGAAAAATTATTGTCTGCAGATATTAGCCACGGTGATTATGAAACATACGTACCCATGCTTGCAGAAAAATTTGCTGATGTAAGCAAAGAAGATGTGCTTAAGCGTGTGGCTGCCATGGAGTTTGACAGGTTCTTAAAATATTATGAAAACGCCGAAGACCTTAACCATAGAGATAAGGGCAGACGTGAACAAAGTGATGCGCCAGATCAAGCAAGACGTAGAGATGGTAGAGAACGTGATGGTGGTAGAGAACGTATCGGTGGAAGAGATCGTGACGGTGGAAGAGGCGATAATAGAAAAGAATTTGCAAGAGGTGGTGGTAATGGTTATAGCAGACTATTTGTAAACCTTGGTACCAAAGATGGTTTTTACAAAGCAAGTTTTTTACAATATATCTTAGACATGAGCGATCTTAAAAAAGAAGCTCTTGGTAGAATAGATATGAAGGATATGAACTCTTGGATCGAAATTGAGAAAGGTGCTGCTAAACAAATGGTGAGTGCCCTTGACGGGAAAAACTATAAGGGTAGACGCATTCGTATGAATGATGCTGATAGTGGTGGTGAGCGTAGACCAAGAAATGGTGAGTAATTTTTATACTGGTTAAATATTTTTATGGAGCAAGCAATCGAAACAAAAATAGGAGTGGAAGCGCTTCTACAAAAAAGACCCTTAATCATTTCTGGACCCTGCAGTGCAGAAACAGAAGAACAAGTTATTCAAACAGCTACTAGATTAGCAGCTACTGGTAAAGTGGATATTTTACGTGCAGGTATATGGAAGCCACGTACACGTCCAGGTAGTTTTGAAGGCATTGGTACTAAAGGGTTGCCTTGGTTGCAGCAAGCAAAAAAAGAATCTGGTTTACCAGTTGCCATTGAAGTTGCGACTGCTAAACAAGTAGAAGATGCGCTTCATTTTGGTGTTGATGTTTTATGGATTGGTGCAAGAACCACCGTAAACCCTTTTAGTGTGCAAGATGTGGCAGATGCTCTTAAAGGTGCTGATGTTCCAGTATTTATTAAAAATCCAATAAATCCAGATTTAGAATTATGGATTGGTGCTGCAGAGCGCGTTGCAAATGCAGGCATTAAAAATATTGGTCTCATACATCGAGGCTTTAGCTCTTATGGTAATACCGAATATAGAAATGCGCCCATGTGGCATTTGGCTATCGAAATGAAACGCCGTAATCCAGGCATGTTAATGATTAATGATCCTTCACATATTTGTGGTAGAAGAGATATTTTAATGGACGTTGCTCAAAAAGCAATTGACCTTGATTTTGATGGTTTAATTATTGAAAGCCATATTGACCCAGACAATGCTTGGAGTGATGCAAAACAACAAGTTACACCAGAGCGTTTAGGTGAAATGATTGGTTCTATTATATGGAGAACCGAAGAAATTGATTCTGAAGAACTCCATGCAGTAATGGAAAAAATGCGTCAGCAAATTAACCAACTTGATGATGAATTGTTACAACTCATTGGCCAACGTATGAAAGTTGCCGATAAAATTGGTCAGTATAAAAAAGACAATAACATTACCATTTTGCAAACCAATAGATGGAATGCTATTTTAGAACGCGCTTACGCAAGAGGTGAGAAGCTGGGTCTTGGCAAAGAATTCATTACCAAGTATTTTGATGCGGTGCATATGGAAAGTATCAACCATCAAAACAAAATCATGAATTCCTAAGCTTAGGAATCATGCATAATATGTTCGCGATGAAAAAAAAGGTTTTTCATTTTTCAGGTAAACCTGTTAACTATTATTTTGATGCTTCTTTTGATGCATTAAAAAACATTGTGCCCATCACATCATCTGTGATTATAACAGATGAAAATGTTTTTGAAGCCCATAAAAAAAAATTTAAAGGTTGGTCAACCATTGTTTTAAAGTCCGGTGAGCAGTATAAGGTACAGCAAACCGTTGATGTAGTTATTGATCAACTCATTGAACTCAGTGCCGATCGTCAAACCACTTTGATTGGAGTTGGAGGCGGTGTCATCACAGATATTACAGGTTATGTAGCAAGTATTTATATGCGCGGTATAGCAGTAGGTTTTGTGCCTACTTCTTTACTTGCCATGGTGGATGCTTCTATTGGCGGAAAAAACGGAATTGATGTTGGCGTATATAAGAACATGGTGGGCATTATTAGACAACCTGATTTTTTACTTTTTGATACGAGTTTTCTAAAATCATTGCCATTAACCGAATGGAAAAATGGCTTTGCGGAAATTATCAAGCATGGTGCTATTAAAGATGGCGCGTTAATTAAACAATTGCAATCGCATACACTTGCTAAATATAAAAAAGACTTGTCTTTAACAGCAAAATTAGTAGAGCGAAATGTAATGATTAAAACAAAAGTGGTACTTGCCGATGAGTTTGAAAAGGCCGATCGTAAACTTTTAAACTTTGGTCATACCCTTGGGCATGCACTAGAAAATACATACGAATTAAGTCATGGTCAGGCCATTAGTATTGGAATGACCTATGCCGCCGTAATTGCTGAGCAATTAATACATTTTAAAGGTAGAGATACATTAGTAGCATTATTAGAAAAGTATGGCTTACCAACCTACGCTTCTTTTAATATTTCAAAAGCTATTTCTATTTTGCAAAAGGATAAGAAAAAAACAAAAGATGCAGTGCATTACATTTTGTTAGAAAAACTAGGTAAAAGTGTTATACAAACCATTCCATTTGTAACACTAGAAAAAATATTAAAAGGAATTTAGTCATGATTAAAGCGCGCGTAACGCCTTCTGCAATTACTGGAACCATTACAGCACCTGCTAGCAAAAGTAGTATGCAACGTGCTTGTGCGGCTTCTTTAATGAGAAAGGGAACAACGGTTATTAAAAATCCGGGCGTTAGTAATGATGATTTAGCGGCTATTGATGTAATTCAAAAACTTGGTGCCGTTGTTACCAAACTTGAAAATGGAAATTTACATATTGTATCTGGCGGCGTAAACCCAGAGCGTGATACCATTTATTGTGGAGAGAGTGGACTTGGTATCCGAATGTTTACACCCATTGCTGCATTAAGTAGTTTTCCTATTACAATAACGGGTATGGGTAGTTTAACAAAGAGGCCCATGGACTTTTTTGATGAAATATTACCACAGATAGGCGTATCCATTTCATCGGATGCTGGCAAATTACCCTTGCACATTCAAGGACCCATTAGGCCTCAAAATATTACTGTAGACGGATCACTTAGTTCTCAATTTTTAACTGGCTTATTAATGGCTTATGGTGGTGCAGGTGCAAGTGATTGTACCATCACAGTTACCCATTTAAAAAGTAAACCATACATCGATCTTACACTTGCTGTTATGAATCATTTTGGTTGGAACGTAACATGTGTTAATCATGAACAATTTGTTTTTTCAGCACCAAATAATGCGCTTGACAATTCAATGATAACCTATCATGTAGAAGGGGATTGGAGTGGCGCATCATTTTTACTTGTGGCGGGTGCTATAGCTGGAGGCATCGTTGTAGAAGGGCTGGATCCATTTTCTACACAGGCAGATAAAGCAGTATTGCAGGCTTTAATTGATAGTGGTTGTCAAATTTCTATACAGCCTACAAAAATTGAAATTGCACCACTTCCTTTAAAAGCATTTCACTTTAATGCAACCGATTGTCCCGATTTATTTCCACCACTTGTTGCACTTGCCTCTTTTTGTGAAGGTAAAACAGTGATAGAAGGTGTGAGTAGACTCACCCACAAAGAGAGTGACAGGGCGCTAACATTACAACAAGAATTTGGAAAATTAGGAGTATCGATTGTATTGCAAGATGACCTCATGATTATAGAAGGTGGAAAGGGTGTTAGTGGAGGCATTGTTCATTCGAGACACGATCACCGCATTGCTATGGCATGCGCGGTTGCTGCATTAAAAGCTGATGGTGTTGTTGAAATTGAAGATGCAGATGCGATTAATAAATCATATCCTAATTTTTACAAAGACCTTTCGTATCTTACTGCAACGGTTGATTATAAATAAACAGCTTCCATAAATTTTATACCCATGAACAGTTTTGGACATTTATTTCGAGTACATATTTTTGGTGAATCACACGGCGCATGTGTAGGCATTACGATTGATGGATGTCCTGCGGGATTGCCACTACAAGA
>Ga0209297_1000028_pt1 | contig 141572 bp, 121 predicted proteins | sample S_130805_MF_Meta_FD_187322 | JGI IMG/M metagenome (GOLD analysis project Ga0209297, IMG submission 187322) | Freshwater microbial communities from Lake Simoncouche, Canada to study carbon cycling - S_130805_MF_MetaG (SPAdes) (version 2) | ecosystem: Environmental > Aquatic > Freshwater > Lake ...
AATCAACGAAACGGAGTCGGTTGGGATCTTCCAAGCCTTGGGCCGCGTTTTGGCCTGCAATGTGATCTCCCCCATCAGCGTGCCAGCGCACGACAACTCGGCCATGGACGGCTTTGCTTTTGACGGTAGCGCACTCATGGCAGGTCAGCCGCTGGCCCTGCGCGTTGTCGGGACGGCTTTGGCTGGCAAAGCTTGGCAAGGCTCGGTGGAGCCAGGTCAGTGCGTGAAGATCATGACTGGCGCTATCATGCCAGCAGGTTTAGACACTGTGGCGCCACAAGAATTATGTCAAATCACGGGCGTTCAAGTGTTGCTGCCGGCAGGCTTGCTGCGCGCCGGTGACAACCGCCGCTTTTGCGGTGAAGACTTGATGGCTGGGCGCCCTGCTTTGCAACAAGGCACCGTGGTCAGTGCCGCCGCATGCGGTCTGCTGGCCAGTTTGGGCTTGCCCCAGGTCCAGGTAATGCGGCGTTTGAAGGTGGCTTACTTTTCCACGGGTGATGAGATTTTGAGCCTGGGCCAAGCCCCACGCGAAGGCGCGGTGTACGACAGCAACCGCTACACGGTGTTTGGCATGTTGCACAACTTGGGCTGCGAGATGATCGACATGGGCGTGGTGCGCGACGAACCTGCGCTACTGCAGCAAGCCTTCGTGCTTGCGGCACAAACCGCCGACGCCATCATCACCAGCGGCGGTGTGAGCGTGGGTGAGGCCGACTTCACCAAAGCCATGATGAAAAAATTGGGCGATGTGGTTTTCTGGAAAATTGCCATGCGTCCCGGAAGGCCTATGGCCGTGGGCCGATTAACGCAAGAGGGAAAATCGGCTGTCTTGTTCGGCTTGCCTGGCAACCCTGTGGCGGTGATGGTGACCTTCTTGGCATTTGTGAAACCAGCCTTGCTGCGCATGATGGGCAGCACTCAAACAGCGCCACTTTTGATGCGCGCGCGCAGCCAAGAAGTGCTGCGCAAAAAACCGGGTCGCACCGAATACCAACGCGGCATCGTTTCGCGCAATGCACAAGACGAGTTGCAGGTGGTGAGCACCGGCAATCAAGGCTCAGGGGTATTGAGCTCCATGGTGCAAGCCAACGGCCTGATTGTGCTGCAGCACACCCAAAGCAGCATTCAGATCGGTGACTGGGTGGATGTGCTCATGCTTTAAAGAAGGCCCTCGATCAAGGGTTTGCATGGCCCGCAACCGGCGGTGTGTCATGCGCCAGTGAGGTGTTGGGGCCAGGGATCGATTTGCGCGCCAGCAAAGAATACATGGTTGGCACTACAAACACTGTGAGCAGGGTGCCAAAGCTCATGCCGCCCACAATCACCCAGCCAATTTGAATGCGGCTTTCAGCACCCGCACCTTTGGCCAAGGCCAGAGGCAAAGCCCCCAAAACCATGGCGCCAGTGGTCATCATGATCGGGCGCAGCCGCTGCGCAGCTGCCTTGATCAGGGCTTGCGTCATCTCCATGCCTTGTCCACGCAATTGGTTAGTGAATTCCACAATCAAAATGCCATGCTTGGTAATCAGGCCAACCAATGTGATCAATCCGATTTGCGAGTACACATTGAGCGTTCCACCGGACCACTTCAGCGCCATCAATGCGCCAATCATCGACAAGGGCACCGAGAGCATGATGACAAAGGGGTCAATGAAACTTTCAAACTGCGCTGCCAAGACCAAGAAAATAAAGAAGAGCGCCAAAACGAAAACGACCACCAAAGCGCCCTGCGATTTTCTAAATTCACGGGATGTACCGTTCAAATCTGTGGTGTACCCTGGTTTTAAAATACTGGCGGATGTCGCGTCTAAAAAATTAAGCGCCTCGCCCAACGCATAGTCAGGCGCCAAGTTGGCGGTGATCGAGACCGATCGACGTTGGCCAAAGTGATTCAACTCTCGCGGTGAAACGCTTTCCCGAATTTTGACCAGCGCCGACAAAGGGATCACGGCATCGTTGCGGCCCCTGACATAAATCGAATCAATGTCGGTAGGGGTGTTGCGGCCACTGTCTTGGGTTTGAACGATCACATCGTATTGCTCAGCATCTCGCTTGTAACGGGTGACCGCGCGGCCGCCCAACATGGTTTCAACCGCCCTGGCAACCACATCCACGCCCACCCCCAGTTCAGAAGCTTTCACACGATCGACCTCGATGCGCAACTCCGGCTTGTTCAAGCGCAAGTCGACGTCAGGTGCAATGAAACCCGGATTTTTAGCGATGGCATCCAACATTTGCCGCGTCACAGCATTCAGGTTCTGGTAACTGTCAGAGGTTTGAATCACATAGTTGATTGGCCGCTCACGAAAGCCCTGCCCCAACGAGGGTGGCGTAATGGGAAATGCATTGATGCCAGCCAAACCATTGAACTTGGCCTGCAACTCACGTGCAATCTCAAGCGTGGTGCGTTTGCGCTCGTCCCAGTCAACCGCTCGGTAAATCACAGAGCCTTGAGCCACTGTGGGGTTGCCCAAGTTGGCAAAAATTCGATCAAACTCAGGATACTCTGCGCCAATTCTTTCGAGTTCTTTGGCGTACTTATCGGTGTAATCCAAAGTTGACCCATCAGGCGCCGTCACGGTGGCCAAAATGGTGCCACGGTCTTCTAATGGCGAGAGTTCTTGCTTCATGGTCGGGTACACCAACACAATGGCCGCGGCGCAACCTGCCATGACCAAAAGCACCAGCCAACGGGCCTTGCGCAAGACCCAAGTCAACAGGCGCTCGTAGGCACTGGCAACAGCCGTTAAGATTTTTTCCATGCCGCTGTCAAAGCGATTGGGGTTGGGGTTGTGCTTGAGCAGCAAAGAGCTGAGCATCGGCGACAAGGTCAAAGCCACAAACCCAGAAACAATCACCGCACCTGCCAATGCCAAAGCAAATTCGCTGAACAATTTACCCGTGCGCCCAGGCGTGAAGGCCAAGGGTGCGAACACTGCGGCCAAGGTCATGGTCATGGCCACCACTGCAAAGCCGATTTCTTTGACGCCTTTGATGGCAGCAGAAAAAGGATCTAACCCCTCTTCAATGTGCCGAAAAATATTTTCCAGCACCACGATGGAATCGTCCACCACCAAGCCGATGGCCAAGACCAAGGCCAGCAGCGTCAAGGTGTTGATGGTAAAGCCCGCCAAGGCCATCATGGCAAAGGTGCCAATCAGGCTGACCGGAATGGTGATGATGGGAATCATGGAGGCGCGAATCGTGCGCAAGAAAACAAAAATCACCAAAGCCACCAACACCACGGCCTCAACGATGGTTTGAAAAACGCTTTTGATGGACTTGTCGATAAAGACCGAGTTGTCGTTGGCCACGTCAATGGTCAAGTCCTGGGGCATATCGGCTTTCAACCGCGGCATCATTTCTCGCACACCTTTGGACAACTCCAAAGGGTTGGCTGTGGCTTGGCGAATGACCCCCGCCGAAATCGAAACTTTCCCATTCAACCGAACGCGGCTGCGTTCATCTGCGGCGCTTTCTTGGACTTTGGCCACATCGCGAATTTTGATGGGAAAGCCGTTGACGTTTCGAATGGTGATGTCGCCAAACTGCCCGGCCTTGATCAAATCAGTTTGTGAGTTCACACTGAACTCGCGTTGCTGCGATTCAATTCGGCCCGCGGGCAGTTCCAGATTGTTCCGGCGAATGGCATCTTCCACATCTTGCGCTGTCAATTTGTAGCCTGCCATGCGTTCAGTATCGAGCCACACGCGCATGGCGTATTTGCGCTCGCCATAAATGCGCACATCTGCCACACCAGTGACAGTTTGCAAGCGCGGTTTGACCACACGGTTGATCAAATCGTTGATTTGCAAAGGCGTCAAGGTGTCACTGGAAAACGCCAACCAAATCACCGGAAATGCATCCGCTTCAACTTTGGCAATCACAGGCTCTTCAATGGCCAAGGGCAGTCGGCCCCTGACTCTGGATGTGCGGTCACGCACTTCAGCTGCAGCTGTATCTGCATCTTTTTCAAGTCGAAAACGCACCGTGATTTGCGACTGGTCAGCCCGGCTGATCGAAGTGATCACATCCACCGCGTCAATGCCGGCAATTGAATCCTCTAAGGGCTTGGTGACTTGCGACTCAATCACCTCGGCTGAAGCGCCGAGGTATTTCACACTGACGGTGACTGTGGGCTCGTCAATCTTGGGGTATTCACGCAAAGACAAACGGGTAAAACTGACCGAACCGATCAGAAGAATCAGCAGCGACAAAACCGTGGCGAAAACAGGACGACGAATGGATGTTTCAGCGAGCTGCATTAAGTCCCCTCAGGCATGGGTTCTCACCGCTGACGGCAGGCGGCGCTTTACTTTGGCCCTTGCCAGCCCCTGGGCCACCTTGCCCTGCGGCGGCAGGGCCTGCGCCTGCCGTCATCCCGCCTGAGGGCCCTCCTGGGGCTGCTGCAGGGGTGCCTGCAGGGCCAGCGGCGCTTTCGGGCTTGGTCATGTCAACCACCTGCACGGCAGTGCCGTCTTTTTGCAACCGTTGATGTCCAGCCGTGACCACGGTTTCACCGAACTCGAGCCCTTCCAAAATTTCAACTTTGCCTGGTTGGCGCAAACCAATTTTGACCTGCACACGCTGCGAAATCAGCTCGCCTTTGCCAGCGCCTGGCACCAGTTTGACCACAAAACTGCGCCCGCCTTGGGGCACGATCGCCTCCTCAGGCAACACCAGCGCATCTGTACGCTCCCCAAAAATGGCGTTGACCCGCGCAAACATGCCAGGACGCAATTGCATTTGGCGGTTGTCTATGCAAGCGCGCACGCCCACAGAGCGTCCATTGGCGTCAATCAAGGGGTCAATGGCTTGCACCATTGCAGTGAAATTGCGGCCGGGTAAAGCGTCAAATGCAACTTGTGCTTTTTGCCCAGGTTTGATTTTGGCTTGGAAGCGCTCTGGCAAACGGAAGTCCAAGAGCACTGCGTCGATGTCCTCAATGTTGACCATGTCAGCGCCATCTTTCAAATAGTCGCCCACGTTGATTTGCCTCAGACCTGCCACGCCATCAAATGGGGCGAGCACTTTAAAACGCTCGGCTGTGGCTTGAGACAAGGCCAATTTGGCCAAGGCCACCTGCAAGGCGGCGTCACTTTCATCCAAGGAGCGCTTGCTGATGAAATTTTGTGCCACAAGTTCTTGATTGCGCTTGTGGTTGGCCTGCGCAATCGACAACTCAGCTTTGGATTGCATGACCTGCGCCATGGGCAACTGGTCATCAAATTGAACCAGCAGCTGCCCCTTGCGAACACGCTGCCCGTCTTTGAACAAAACTTGGCTGACACGCCCGCCCACTTCGGGGCGCAGGATGACGCCTTGGTTGGACCTTAAACTGCCGACCGACTGGGTTTCATCCACCAAGCGCATTCGGTCCACTTTGGCAACTTCAACCACAGCCGCTTTTTGTGCGCCAGAGGCCCCAGTAGCCCCGGGCCCTGTCGCCATGGGCGTTGGATTGGAAGAAGTTACCGCAGGTTTATTTTGCCACCACCAGGCTGCACCTGAAGCAACACACACGCCAAGCACGGCGATCAGGAGATATGGTTTTTTCAATGACATCAAAGGATCCGAACAGTACCCAAAACAGCTTGAAATGTAACAGTTGTGCAGAATTTACGTCATCCGCAATAACCACATGGCTGCCAGCCAGGAACGCCCAAGCCCTTCAATGGGCCTCACAAGCCTAAGATTTGCTCAACCCCTCGATTGGCCAGGGAGTCTGCACGTTCATTGCCAGGGTCGCCGGCATGCCCTTTGACCCAACGCCACTCAATTTGATGACCCGAAGTGACCACTAAAGTGTCTAAATGCTGCCAAAGGTCGACATTTTTGACGGGTTGCTTGGCCGCAGTTCGCCAGCCCTTGGCTTTCCAGCCGTGAATCCACTCGGTGATGCCTTTTCTCACGTATTCGCTGTCCAAAAACAAAGTGACCCGGCAGGGGCGCTTCAAAGCCGTGATGGCCTGAATCACCGCCATCAATTCCATGCGGTTGTTGGTGGTGCCCAATTCACCCCCAAACAATTCGCGCACGTGCTCGCCTGAACGCATCAAAACGCCCCAGCCGCCCGGGCCGGGGTTGCCTTTGCAGGCGCCATCGGTGTGAATTTCAACGTGATTCAATGTCAGTACTTCTTTGTGCCGCGCCTGTCTTGGGGCTTGTATTTTGACGCCTTGCCACCGGCATGGCTGCTGCGGCAGCAACGCGCTTGTTTTTCCAACTTGCGCCCATCAAGCGCCCGCCCTGCACACGCTTGACGGCCACAATCAAATAGACACCCCCCAAAATAGGCCAAAACCGTGTGCCAAGCCGGTCCATCCAAGCCATTCGTTCAAGCCATTGGGCATTTTGAAAAGCTGGCCGCCAGCAACCGAAGCGGCTGATCTTGACCTCAAAGCCTAGCAAGCGCAGCCAATCGCACAAGCGCCAATAGCCCAACATGTCGCCGCAGGCCGGCGCATCCAAGCGCTCAGACATGCGCACAGCACCCAGGCGACGGTAGCCTTGCGCACGCCGATAGCGCCAGCCCCACAAGCTGGTCGGGTTCAAGCCCGTGATGACCAAATGCCCTTCTGGAACGAGCACGCGCTCAGCCTCACGCAAACTGGCGTGTGGGTCTAAACTCAACTCCAAGCTGTGCGGCAAGACCACCAAGTCCAAGCTGTCCGCCTGAAAGGGCAAGGCTACACTGTGCGCTGCAAAATCGCATGGCATGCCCTCCTCAGATTGGGCCAGCCAACGGTGGGGCATGCGGTTGGCGCGCAAAGCAGCCAACTCGGCAGTCCCCAACTGCAGCGCGTGGTAGCCAAAGAGGTCGGCTACCACATCATCCAGTTGTGTTTGCTCCCATTTGCGCAAATATAAACCCGCAGGCGAGCCCAGCCATTGCTGCCATGCAAGGGTGACTGAGCTGGTTTCTATAATAGGATGCTTCATGAACCTTATTCCATTGCCCGCATTTTCAGACAACTACCTGTGGCTGTTGCAACACGAAGGCCACGCCTTGGTGGTTGATCCGGGCGATGCAACCCCAGTCCATCAATGGCTGCAAGATCAACAACTTCACTTGGACTGCATTTTAGTCACCCATCATCACCCTGACCACACGGGCGGTGTTTCAAGCTTGCAGGCAGCCTATGGCGCACAAGTTCATGGCCCCGCTTTGGAGACTTTGCCCTTCGAATTTCAAGCCATGAATGAGTCAGACGAACTGACTTGGCGAGGTTTGACCTTCAAGGTCATCGCTGTGCCAGGACACACGGCTGGGCACATTGCATACTGGGCCCAAGTACCCGATCAAGCGCCCATCTTATTCTGCGGCGACACTTTGTTTTCTGGGGGGTGCGGGCGTTTGTTTGAAGGAAGCCCCGCTCAAATGCTGAACTCTTTAGACCGTTTGGCGCAATTGCCCTCAGATACACGCGTTTGCTGTGCACATGAATACACTTTGAGCAATTTAAAATTTGCCTTGGCCGTCGAACCCGCCAACCAAGCGCTGCAAGCCTACAACCAACACTGCAGTGCATTGCGCCAAGCAGGCCGCCCTACGCTGCCCTCGTCGATCAGTACAGAAGCGGCCATCAACCCTTTTTTGCGCAGCCGAGAAAAGGCCGTCGAACAAGCTGTGAAGCACTTTGCCGGCTCCGCCTGCGGGCAATCAGAAGTAGAAGTTTTTGCGCACTTGCGTCAATGGAAAAATGAATTCAAATGATGCCAAGTCAACTGCTCCAGCGATCGAAAATTGGGCTGCTTTTGTCGGTCTGCTTGCTTTTAACGGCCTGCGCCACGGGGGGCAAATCGGCCCTGAATGGGACGCAAAGCACCGACACACCCGCCACCCCCAACAACATCACAACAGAGTCATCGACGCCCGATCAATTGTTGCAAATCAGCTTGGCCAAGGCGCCCACACCCCCGCCCCCGCCCCCAGCTGCACCGAACTCACTCAAAGCCCCTGCCAACATAGCCTTAGAGCCTCCAACTGATATTTGGCAGCGCATCCGACAAGGCTTTGCCATGCCCGACTTGGATGGCAGTTTGGTGCGAGACCGCGAGGAGTGGTATGCCGCGCGGCCCGATTACATGATCCGCATGACCGAGCGATCACGCAAATATTTATTTCACATCGTCGAAGAGTTAGAGCGGCGCAACATGCCTACCGAGTTAGCCTTGCTGCCCTTCATTGAATCTGCCTTCAATCCTGAGGCCGTCTCTACTGCCAAAGCTGCTGGCATGTGGCAATTCATGCCTGCCACAGGCAAATATTTTGAACTCAAGCAAAATATTTTTCGCGATGACCGCCGCGGTGTGATCGAGTCGACCCGGGCCGCTTTGGATTACCTGCAAAAACTCTACGGCATGTTTGGTGATTGGCACTTGGCCTTGGCCGCTTACAACTGGGGGGAAGGCAGCATCAGTCGGGCATTGGCAAAAAACAAAGCTGCCGGCTTGGGCTTGACCTATGGCGAGCTGAGCATGCCCAACGAAACTCGCTACTACGTGCCCAAGTTACAGGCGATTAAAAACATCATTGCGCAGCCCGCGAACTTCAATGCGCGCTTGCCTTTGATTCAAAATCACCCCTACTTCAAAAGTATCAGCATCACACGCGACATTGATGTGAATTTGGCCGCGCGTTTTGCGGGTATCACTTTAGAAGATTTCAAAGCGCTGAACCCCTCCATGAGTCGGCCGGTGATTTTGGCTGCAGGCACCCCTGAAATTTTGCTACCTTGGGACAATGCAGACAACTTTCAGCGCAGTTTGGAGGCACACGCCAACAAACCCTTGGCCAGTTGGACTGCATGGTCCGTCCCTCAAACCATGAAGGCGGCACAAGCGGCCCAAAATGTGGGCATGACCGAAGCACTGCTGCGCAGCGTCAACCAAATCCCTGTGGGCATGCTGGTCAAACAAGGCTCTACGCTGGTGGTGGCCCGCAAGGGTGTCCTGGATGCCGACGTCACAGAGCATTTGGCAGACAATGCACAACTTTCTTTTTCGCCCGAGGTGCTGCTGCGGCGCATCATGGTCACCGTGCACAGGGGCGATACTTTGGCCACACTGGCCAGTCGGCATGGCGTCAGCGCCAGCAATATTGCCTCATGGAACAAACTCAAAGTGACCGCTGCACTCAAACCAGGTCAGACTTTGGCGGTACTGGTGCCCACCACCGCCAGCGCCAAGGGCAGTCGCAGCGCAGGCAAAAAACCCCCAACCTCATCTGGCAAACGCAGCCAAGCCAAACGCGGCGATGTTAAGAACAAACCGGGTTACAAAGTTTCTCAACGCCCTTAAAAAGCACTGCGCCACTTGGGCATGTGCATGAACTCAAGCAAGCCTGCGCAGACTGCTCAAACTTGGAATCTTTTTTTGGCCACTTGCACAAAACTATTGGTGTACGTGCGGCCCAGTGTGGTCCAGTTGGCGCGGTCGGTGGTGACCCGCCCGGCTCTGGCACGCCAAGCAGTTTGCAAGGCCTCGTCGGCAAAAAATCCGTCACGGCTGTAACCGTCTCGTACTTTTTCGAATGCACCTAAATACAAAGCACGGTCCCCCATCCAATGGTGGACGGGGATGGTTTTTAAAATATCTGTTGGACCTGCCGTTGTCAGCCACTTCAGTGCATGGACAACACCATTGACCAGGCCCTGCGCAGCATCTGCTCGTTTTTGTAAAAAGTCCGATCTGGCCAGCAAACAAGAGGAAGCCATGGGGCCGCCGAGAAAACGCTGCGTGTTTGTCAAGGTACGTGTGTCGGCCAACACTCTCAAGTCATTTTTTTGTTCTAAATAATGGATCAACGGGTCAACGTGGCACAAAGCATCCACAACGCCCAAGCGCAAAGCATCGGCCACAGCAGGGCCGCTTCCGAGCTCTAAAAATTGAACGCTTTCTGGGCTCAGCCCAGCTTGGCGCAGCCAGTGCTGTGCCATCCAATGCGTGGCAGAACCAACTGAAGAAACCCCAATTTTGAGACCCTTGATGTCCGACAAAGTTCGCATGCCCACGACTTTGCGCGTGGACAAACCGATGCTGATTTGAGGGGTCCGGCCCTGCAAGACGAATGCGCGGTAATTCAAGCCCCGTGCTTGCAAATCAATAGTGTGTTCAAAGGCGCCAGCCATGACATCAGCCTGCCCTTGCAGCAAGGTTTGAACCGCTTGCAGGCCCGATTCTTGGTCCTGCCAATCGATCAAGAGCCCCTCACTTTTGAAGTAACCCAGTTGATCGGCCAAAAGCAAAGGCAAATGGTACAAGCTGGGTCGTGCTGCCAAAGCAATGCTGACCTTTTGCATGGCACTGGCGGCATGCAAACACTCAGGCACAGCGAGCAAACTGGCAACAGCCAACGCTGAGAATTCGCGGCGCCGCACTACGTTGAACAACTTTCCACTCCAGAAAAAACCTGCCATCAGGTCAATCACAGAGCTTAGGTTGTGCGCCACATTTGCGCATCGGGAAACATCCCAAGGGGGTTTTTACTTAATGGTGAAACACTAGGAACAATCTGTCAGCGTCGATCCACCAAGGCGTGTGCAATGGTGCCCAAGTCGACATATTCCAACTCACTTCCCGCAGGCACGCCCCGCGCTAAGCGCGTGACATGCAGACCACGTTTCTTGAGCATCTCGGCAATCACATGGGCTGTGGCCTCACCTTCGGCGGTAAAGTTGGTGGCCAAAATCACCTCTTTGACCACGCCATCTGTGCAGCGCTGGAGCAGTTTGGGAAAACCAATGTCATGGGGGCCAATACCGTCCAGCGGGCTGAGTTTGCCCATCAATACAAAATACAAACCTCTGAACGAAGATGTTCGCTCAATGGCTGATTGGTCAGCGGGCGTTTCCACCACACACAATTGCGAGCGATCGCGCGCTGAATCAGTGCAAGTGCTGCAAACTTCGGTTTCGGTGAATGTATGGCATTGGCTGCAATGGCGCACTTGCGCTGCAGCGTGTTCCAGCGCACGGGCCAATTGCAAGGCCGAGGCCCGTTCGTGTTGCATCAAATGAAAGGCCATGCGGGAAGCAGACTTGATACCAACGCCTGGCAAAACGCGCAGCGCTTGGATCAGTGCATCCAGGGCGTGAGCGGTAGGCTTGGACATGTGCAGGAGCTTAGCGCGTTAGAAAGGCAACTTCATGCCAGGGGGCAGCCCGGCGCTTAACTTGCCCATCTTTTGCTGCGAGACTTCCTCTGCCTGTCGCACCGCATCGTTGAAGGCTGCGGCCACCAAGTCTTCGAGCATCTCTTTGTCATCGGCGAGCAGACTGGGGTCAATCGTGACGCGCTTGACCGCATGCTTGCACGTCATGAGCACCTTGACCAAGCCAGCCCCTGCTGCGCCCTCAACTTCGACAAAGGCCAATTCATCTTGGGCTTTTTTCAGATTGTCTTGCATGGATTGGGCTTGCTTCATCAAGCCGGCGAGTTGACCTTTGTTGAACATTTTTTTCCTTGAATAAAAAGATGAAAAATTGTGCGTGTGCGATGGGCTGTTGAATCAAATGGGCTTGATACTGCCCGGCACAATTTTGGCGTCAAAATCGCGCATCAGGGACTGCACCATGGGGTCGTTTTGTATCAAGTCTTCTGCTGCTTTTTGACGCTGCGCTTGCACTGCTGCGTTGCGCTGAGCGGGTGAGTCGTTCACCCGTCCAATTTCAATGACCAATTTCACATTGTGCCCTGCGCCCTGCAAAGCAGTTTGCAAGCGCTCGCGCGCAGCGCCTTGGCTGAGCGATTCACTTTCAATGCGCAGTTGCCATTGATCGGTGTCGCGCCCCACCAATTCAGATTGCAAAGCCAACTCCCGCACCAAGGCGTTGATGGCTTGGGATTGAATCAAGGCACGGACGGTGTCCGTCCAAAAATCACCCTCGGCTGTGGGCTGATGCGTGCGAGCTGCACTGCGCTGTGTGGGCTCGCTGGCTTGCCGTACTTCAAGCGTTTGAACTTGCACGGGGGCCGGTATGGCCAAAGGAACAGCGTTGGGCTGGGCTACTGCCGCTATCGCAGTGGCTGGTGCGGCAGACGGCGGCACACGCTCAGGCGGCGGGGCTAGAGTTTTTTTTTGAGCCACGCCCGTTTGCACACTTGTTGGCTCGGCCTTGGGCTTGAATGCGAACAAACGCAGCAAAACCATGATCAAGGCCGCGTATTCGTCGGGTGCCAAGCCTAACTCGGCCCGCCCATACAAGCACAAACTGTAGAGCAACTGCGTTTCATCAGCGGACATGGCTTGCGCCAACCGCAGAATTTCAGCGGCGTCGGGGTCGTCCGACTCGGCCGCCGAACTGGGCACAGCTTGCAGCACCGCCATGCGCTGCAGCATCATCGACATCTCCTCCAAAGTGGAGGCCGCCGACAAACCATTCACACGCAAAGTTTCGCAAATCTCGAGCACAGCCGACGCATCTGTGCGAGCCAAGGCATCTATCAATCCAAACACATGGCTGGTGTCAACGCTGCCCAACATCAGCCGCACGCTGGCTTCTTGCAATTGACCGGCGCCAAAAGCAATGGCTTGATCTGTCAAGCTCAAACCGTCACGCATGGAGCCCCGAGCTGCACGCGCGAGCAAGCGCAGTGCCAAGGGCTCAGCGGGCAAGCCTTCTTGCTGCATGACTTTGGTGAGGTGCTCAAAAATAGTTTCAGGCGCCATCGGGCGCAAGTTAAATTGCAAGCAACGCGACAACACCGTGACGGGTACTTTTTGCGGGTCAGTGGTGGCCAGCACAAATTTCAAATACTCGGGAGGCTCTTCCAACGTCTTGAGCATGGCGTTGAAGGCGGTGTTGGTCAGCATGTGGACCTCGTCGATCATGAAGACCTTAAAGCGCCCCTGCACGGGTTTGTAAACCGCTTGCTCAAGCAAACTTTGCACTTCCTCCACGCCGCGGTTAGAGGCTGCATCGAGTTCGGTGTAGTCGACAAAACGGCCCGTATCAATGTCGCGGCAAGCTTGGCACACCCCGCAAGGCTGGGCCGTGATGCCGCCCTGCCCGTCAACACCTTGGCAGTTGAGGGACTTGGCCAAAATGCGCGAGACCGTGGTCTTGCCAACACCGCGGGTGCCGGTGAATAAGTAGGCATGGTGCAGGCGCTGCTGAACCAAGGCATTGGTCAGTGCTTGCACGACATGCTCTTGGCCCACCATTTCAGTGAAGTTTCGGGGGCGGTACTTGCGCGCAAGAACGAGGTAAGACATAAGGGCATTCTATCGGGCCTACAATAGACCCTGACGGGCCTTCCCGCATGGTGAAGCGGCCAACCGGGTCAGGTGGGGAACCAAGCAGCCCTAACTGTGGAGCCAGTGCCGGGGTCAAGGCTCGTCAACTAATGCCACAAATTTGCGGCAACACCCAGGTGGGTGCTGGCCGCGAACAATGAATTGTCTCGGGTCCACAAACGTGAGCCAGGGGTTAAGAAAACAGCGGCCAGCAAATGGGCATCAACGTAGCCGATGCCTCTGCCAAAAAGCCCTTTTTTTTCGACAAAACTCAATACTTCAGCATCCGAGGCGAGCATGGCTTGGGGCAAGTCTTGCAAGGCCAGCAAGACCGTTTCGCGCTGGGCCAGATTGCCCAAAGCCAACTCACCCGTGACAAAGGGGTGCGCCAGCACCAAGCCGCGCGTGAGCAGGTCAGCCAAACGCTCGTGCGCGCCGCGCAAATGGTCCACCCAAATGGATGTGTCAACCAAAATCATGCCAGTTGCGGTGCACGTCTGGGGGTATCGGTCAAATCGGGCTGACTACCGACCAAAAGCGCCATGCGCTTGGCCGTTTCACGCTGGATCAAAGCGCGCAAGGCTTCACGCACCAACGCTGCTTTTTCTGACAAGCCGGTCAAGGCTTCGGCTTTGGCGATCAGTTCGTCATCAAGGGCAAGTGTAGTTCGCATGGTGTACTTTTCAGAGTTATGCACAGATATTAACATCAAATGGTGATCTTTAAGTGCCTTCATAGAATTCTCCTGGGTGGTGGCGAAATGACAACCTGATTGTGTTTGTTTTCCTTCCCAAAAGCGCAGCTTGCGAGCACTTGAAGTACTGTATAAATATACAGTAAACTGCCGTCATGTTCAAAACCTTGCATTCAGCGTCTTTTTCGTCTCCCGCTCCTGCGCCCGTGGCTGCTCAGCGCATGATCTTGGATCTGTGCACTTGGTCGGTGCCGGCAGGTTTTCCCTCGCCTGCGGCCGATCACAGCCAAAAGCGCCTTGACATCAACGAGCACTTGGTGCGCAACAAAGAAGCCACTTTTTTATTCAAAGTCAAAGGCGACTCCATGACGGGCGCTGGCATTTATGAGGGCGACATGTTGCTGGTCGACCGCTCGATCGAAGCGCGGCACAACCACATCGTGCTGGCGGTGTTGAACAACGAGTTCACCGTCAAGCGTTTGCACCGGCGCGGCGGGCAAATCAAGCTGTTGGCCGAGAACCCTTTGTACCCCTGCCTGATTTTAAAAAACGACGAAGAGTTGAGCATCTGGGGCGTCGTGACCTTCAACCTGCACAAGCTGTGTTGACATGCTTTTGGCAAACCCATGAACACTCAGGCACCGCGCAGCGCGGCTCCCGTGCAGACCATCGCCTTGGTCGATTGCAATAATTTTTATGTCAGCTGCGAGCGCGTGTTCAGGCCCGACTTGGCCAGCACGCCGATGGTGGTTTTGTCTAACAACGACGGCTGCGTGGTCTCGCGCTCGAACGAGGCCAAAGCCATGGGCATTGGCATGGGTCAGCCTTGGTTTGAGATTCAACAAAAAGCCCTAGCGCAAGGCGTGCTGGCCTTGAGCTCGAACTACGCCTTGTATGCCGACATGTCCAACCGCGTGATGAGTATTTTGGGCGCTTGCGCGCCGCGCCAAGAGGTCTATTCGATTGACGAATGCTTTCTCGATTTGACCGGCATGCCCCTGCTCAAAGCCCTGAGCTACAAGATCAAGAACCAAGTGCTGCAGTGGACCGGTATTCCTGTGTGCGTGGGTTTAGGCCCCACTTTGACACTGGCCAAACTGGCCAACCACGTGGCCAAAAAACACCCGCGCTCCAAAGGCGTCTTCAATTACAACGCTTTAAGCTTTGCCCAGCAGCAGCGCTTGTTGTCGCAAATTTCCGTGACTGAAGTTTGGGGCATTGGCCGGCGTTTGAGTCAACAACTGGCGGGCCAAGGTGTTCATACGGTGCAAGACTTGTGTGCGGCGCACACGCCGAGTTTGCGCGCTCAATTTGGCGTGGTGATGGAGAAAACTCAGCGCGAGTTGCAAGGCTTGTCCTGCTTAGATTTACAGGAAACAGCGCCGCTGAAAAAACAAATCATCGCGAGCCGCTCGTTTGGAAAATCAATTTTTGAATTGCCCGATTTGCAAGAAGCCGTGGCACATTTCGTGAGTTTGGCCTGCGCCAAGCTGCGCGCACAAAACGCTCAAGCAGCTTTGGTTCAAGTGTTTTTGCAAACCAATCGGTTCAGGCCCGACCAGCCGCAATATGCACCGTGCTTGGCCATGGCTTTGCCCCATCCGAGCAACGACAGCGTGGCTATCAACCGGTGGGCCCAGCATTTGGTCAAACGCATGTGGCAAGCCGGTTATGCCTTCCAAAAGGCTGGCGTGATGCTGAGCGAAATTTCTCCCAATGGGCATCAGCAAAGCGACCTGTGGACGCCCTTGCCCTCAGCCAATGAAGAACTGATGAAAGCACTGGACCATTTGAACCAGCGCTTTGGCCGCGGCACTGTGGCTTTGTCGCAGCCGGCGCCTGCCGCCGCTGCTTGGCGCATGAAGCAAGCGCGTAAATCACCGGCTTACACCACCGACTGGGACGCCATTCCTTGCGTTTGACAGCTCAAGGGCTGCCCTGCGCTGCTTGCAACCAAGCATGCACACCCAAGCCCGCCTGCACGCCACTGGCCATCGCGGCCGTGAGCAAATATCCGCCCGTGGGGGCTTCCCAATCGAGCATTTCGCCCGCACAAAAAACGCCTGGCAAGGCCCGTGTTTGAAGCTGCGGTGTCAGGCCCTGCCAAGTCACGCCGCCGGCTGTGCTGATGGCTTCGTCCATCGGGCGCGGCGCCGTGACCTTCACCGGCAAGGCTTTGATGGCCTGCGCCAATTGCAAAGGGTCGTGCAAAGCTTCGGGCGTGAGCAATTCATGCAGCAAGGCCAGCTTCAAACCCTCTAAGCCCAAACGACTTTTCAGATGCGAGGACAAGCTGCGTGAACCACGTGGGTGCTGCACTTGCACCAAGACTTGCGCGAGCGTTCGATCGGGCAGCAAATCCAAACCAAATTGCGCATGACCCTGGGCGTTCAAGGCTTCGCGCAAATCGGCGGATGCTGCGTAAATCAAACTGCCTTCAACCCCGTAAGTGGTGAGCACAAACTCGCCCTTGCGGTATTGCGGTTGGCCGTTTTGCGCCTGCCACTGGATCGCCACCGATTTGAAAGCTTGGCCAGCAAAGCGCTCAGAGAAATATGTTGTCCAGCCCTGTCCTTGACGAGCGGCCACGTGAAAGCCGCAATTGGAAGCTTGCAAAGGCGCCACCGGCACACCGGCCGCAGACAACCAGGGCAGCCACTCGCCGTCCGAGCCCAAACGTGACCAACTGGCCCCGCCCAAAGCCAGCACCACGGCTTGGGCATGCACTTGCAAAGGCCCATCGCCTGATGATCGGCCTGGCGCTTGAAAAAGCAAACCGATGCCTTCGCTGCGCTGCGTCAAGGCCCTGCTGCTTGAATCAACACATGCCTGCAAACGATGCCGCATGTGAAATTGAACAGGCAGACCTTGCACAGGGTGGCGCAAACGGTGCAGCCAGGCTCGCAGCAAAGGTGCAGCCTTCATCTCTTGGGGGAAAACGCGGCCCGAACTGCCCACAAAGGTTTCAATGCCCAAATCAGCTGCCCACGCGCGCAAGTCCTGGGGCCCCCACTGCGTGAGCAGGCTTTGCATTTGCGCTTGGTGTGCACCAAAGCGGGTGACAAAAGTGGCCAGAGGCTCTGAATGCGTCAGGTTCAAACCGCCCCGCCCCGCCAATAAAAATTTGCGCCCCACCGAGGGCATGCCGTCAAAGAGATGCACCGAACGGCCTTGCTGCGACAGGGTTTGCGCCGCCATCAAGCCGGCCGGCCCGCCCCCGATCACAGCCACCTGCACATGCAAGTCTTGTACAACGGAGCCTGATGCCAGCGGCAGTTCGGATGAGCGCGTATTGGGAGTGGGGGTCGGGTTCATGAGCGTCAAACAAGCCCCCACCGGCCACCGGCCTTGGAGGTTTCTGTCAAAATAGGGCCACTTTAGCTGCAACTTCAATCATTACAAGGAACAGGCCATGGCCAGCGATCTGATCAAACATATTACCGACGCCACTTTCGAGGCCGACGTGCTCCAGGCCGACAAGCCCGTGGTGGTCGACTTTTGGGCCGAATGGTGTGGTCCTTGCAAAATGATTGCCCCTATTTTGGACGAAGTGGCCACCGGATACGAAGGCAAATTGCAAATCACCAAAATGAATGTCGATGAAAACCGCGATATTCCAGCCAAATTCGGCATTCGCGGCATTCCAACCTTGATGGTCTTCAAAGGCGGGCAACTGGCCGCCACCAAGGTGGGCGCCATGAGCAAAGCCCAATTGACCGCCTTCATTGACCAACAATTGGCCTGATTTTTGTGGTTTTAGCCCGTCAGCCTGAAACAGGCAGCGGGCCATCTTGTTTTCTCGCCTTTATTTCCTGTCATAATCGCGCTCGGTGAGGCTGAAGAAAAGCCCCACAGCAGTTTCAGCCGCGAAACTTGAACCGCCTGCACCCCCTATTGGCCCCTTATCGATTTTCTCTGTGCCTTTGGTTTGCCGGCCTTTGATTTCCCGACTTTTTATTCCTCCCCCTGAGTTTTTCACTTCAACCCACTTCGGGTTGCTTCACGCAGGTAAATCCATGCACTTAAACGAACTCAAGGCACTGCACGTGTCTGAAGTCCTCAAGCAAGCCGATGAGCTTGAGATTGAAAACACTGGCCGCATGCGCAAGCAAGAGCTGATGTTTGCCATCATCAAAAAACGCGCGCGCGCAGGCGAGCAAGTTTTCGCTGATGGTGTGCTTGAAATTTTGCCCGACGGTTTTGGCTTCTTGCGCAGCCCCGACACCAGTTACACCGCCAGCACCGACGACATCTACATCAGCCCCAGCCAGGTGCGCCGCTTTAACCTGCACACCGGCGACATGATCGAAGGCGAAGTGCGCATTCCCAAAGACGGGGAGCGTTACTTTGCGCTGACCAAACTCGACAAGGTCAACGGCGACTTGCCCGAAAACAACAAACACAAAGTCATGTTCGAGAACTTGACGCCGCTGTTTCCCACGATCCAAATGCGCTTGGAGCGTGACATCAAGGCGGAAGAAAATATCACCAGCCGCGTGATCGACATCATTGCCCCGATCGGCAAAGGCCAGCGCGCCTTGATCGTGGCGCAGCCCAAGTCCGGCAAGACCGTGATGATGCAGCACATCGCGCACGCCATCACCGCCAACTACCCCGACGTGCACCTGATGGTGCTGTTGGTGGACGAGCGTCCTGAAGAGGTGACCGAAATGCAGCGCACGGTGCGCGGCGAAGTGATCGCCTCGACCTTTGACGAACCTGCGGCCCGCCACGTGCACGTGGCTGAAATGGTCATTGAGCGCGCCAAACGCTTGGTTGAATTGAAAAAAGACGTGGTGATTTTGCTCGACTCGATCACCCGCTTGGCACGCGCCTACAACAACGTGGTGCCCAGCTCCGGCAAGGTTCTGACCGGTGGTGTGGATGCCAATGCCTTGCAACGCCCCAAGCGTTTCTTTGGCGCAGCGCGCAACGTGGAAGAAGGCGGCAGCCTGACCATCATCGCCACAGCTTTGGTCGACACCGGCAGCCGCATGGACGAGGTGATTTTTGAAGAATTCAAAGGCACTGGCAACTGCGAAGTTCATTTGGAGCGCCGTTTGTATGAAAAACGCGTATTCCCAGCCATCAACCTTAACCGCAGCGGCACACGCCGCGAAGAACTCCTTTTGCAGCCTGAAGTGTTGCAAAAAACCCGCATTCTTCGTCAATTCATGTACAACATGGACGAAATCGAAGCCATGGAGATGGTCCTCAAGAGCATGAAAGCGACCAAGAGCAATGTCGAGTTCTTCGACATGATGCGCCGCGGCGGCTGATTTTTCGTGCGATAATAGAAGGCTAAAGCGAAAAGTACGCCGGATGGTCTGGCGCGGCTGTCGCAACTGAACAAGGATAAGAGCATGAAAGAAGGCATTCACCCCAACTACCGCGACGTGTGCTTCGTGGACCTGTCCAACGGCTTCAAATTCGTCACGCGTTCGTGCGTCAACGCCAAAGAAACCGTGAAGATGGACGACGGCCGTGAGCTGCCCTTGTTCAAACTCGATACCTCCAGCGAATCGCACCCCTTCTACACCGGCACACAAAAGTCGGTCGACAACATGGGCGGGCGCGTCGAGAAGTTCCGCAATCGTTTCGGCAAAACACCCGTCGTCAAATAAGCCGCGGCTGTTTTCAGCGCAGGGCAGTCCGGGCAACCGGCCTGCCCTTATTTTTTGTCTCACACCCCACCTTTTGATTGAAGTGTCAGCGCGCTGCCCTGTCCTCTGCTATCTTTGAGCCTGTGATGTCCAACTCTCAAGCCAGCCCCGCCATCGTGGCCCAAAGCGCCGTGCGTCGATTGCCGCGCTGGGGCTTGGCATTGCTGTGCTTGGCTTATGTGTTGCCAGGGTTTGTGGGGCGCACACCTTGGAAAGCGGATGACATGGAGGCTTTTGGCTTCATGCGTCATTTGGCACAAGCCATGGGGCCTGAAGCGGTCCATTGGCTCAAGCCCACCTTGCTGGGCCAGCTTGATGCGGGCGCTGCACTGCTGCCCTATTGGCTGGGCGCCTGGGCTTTGCAAATGGCCCCTGCAGGCTTCCCCCCAGAGGCAGCCACTCACCTGCCCTTTGTGCTGCTGCTGGCACTGACCTTGGCGGCCACTTGGTTTGGCGCCTATGCCTTGGCGCGCACCCCTTCAGCGCAACCCGTGACCTTTGCCTTTGGCGGCGAAGCCAAGCCTGCGGATTACGCCCGGGCCTTGGCTGACGGCGCCTTATTGGCCCTGATTGCCTGTTTGGGCTTGGCCCGTTTGTCACACGAAGCCACGCCGGCCTTGGCTCAATTGGCTTTCAGTGCTTTGCTATTTTTTGCTTTGGCCACCTTGCCCCGCAAACGCTGGCTGGCCTTGACAGCTGCCGCTTGCGCTTGCATGGGCTTGGCTTTGTCAGGCGCGCCCGCCTTGGCCATGTGGCTGGGCGTAGGCGGCGCGTTGGTTGTAGCCTTGAACCGCCAAACGCCTCAAGCCTTTCGCGTGCGCATGACGGACGTGGCTGGCGTCCTGCTGATTTGCTTGGCCACTGCAGCCGTGGCCAGCGCGCTGGACCTTTGGCGCTGGCGCGTGGTGTGGTCCCAGCTGCTGGATGTCAAGTCCATGGCGCGCCTGCTGCTGTGGTTTACATGGCCGGCTTGGCCATTGCTGCTTTGGACTTTGTGGCGCTGGCGCCTGCAACTGCGCCAGTGGTGGGCCAATCCGCATTTGTCCCTGCCTTTGTGGTTTATTGGGGTGGCCATCACCAGCACTTGGCTGTCGGGCTTGAGTGACCGCGCGCTGCTCTTGGCGCTACCTGCCATGGCCACCTTGGCCGCATTCGCGCTGCCCACACTGGAGCGCAGTGTGAGCGCCTTCATTGACTGGTTCACTTTGCTTTTTTTCAGCGTTGGGGCCTTGGTTATTTGGGTGGTTTGGGTTTCTATGCAAACTGGTGTTCCGGCTCAACCGGCCATCAATGTTGCACGGTTGGCGCCTGGTTTTGCGTCTGAATTTTCTGGCATCACTTTCGCAATTGCCTTGTGCGCCAGTCTGGCGTGGGCAGGCCTGGTCAAGTGGCGCGCCGGAAGAAGACACCGCGCAGCCCTGTGGATGAGTTTGGTGCTGCCCGCCAGTGGCGCCGCTTTGTGTTGGCTCTTGATGATGACGCTGTGGTTACCGCTGCTTGACTTTGGCCGCAGTTATGCACCCTTGGTTGTCAAAGTTCGCAGCATGATGGGGCCAACCGATTGTGTGCATTTTCACGGCCTGACCAAAGCGCAAGGCGCTGCTTTCGAATACCACGGTCAGTTGCGTTTGAAACCTGCTCATGAGGCGGGCTGTGCATGGCTGATTGTGGACACACAGGCCGTGAGCACTTTGCCGCAAGCCGTTGACTTCAAGCAGTGGACGCAACACGCCACGGTGCGCCGTCCTTCGGACAAAAACGAAGACATCGTTTTGTACCGCAGAAGTTCTTCAGTCAACTGAGCCCCAATAAAAAGCCCGCACACCTTTCATGGTGGCGGGCCAAACCCATGGCATTTGCTAATTAAATCAAGCCTTGGTCAATCGCATTTGAGTTAATTCACCCGTCAAATAACCAACCGCAGCACCAAATTTATCTTTGTAATTGGCTTTGAGCAAAGGGTCCAACGTGGTTTTGACACCGCTGTGAATACCGCCCCAGTCACCTGGGTGCTGGAAATTACTCAGGATATAAGTCCAGCCATTGAGTTCGTCCGCCACGTGCAAACCCGTGGCCTCACCACCCGATGGCATGGACATGATGCGCGAGAGCAGTTTGGTGTCGATGTTGTAGGCCCATAAGAAGTTGTTCACGTGTTGGCCGCTGTCCTCACCAATGAACAAGGTGCGCATGGCTTCTGAGAATTTCAAATTATCGGGGTTCGCAATTTTCTCCGGGTTGGCGGTGTTGCCCAATGCATCTGCAGTGATGTCTTCACCCGCAATCAAGGCCTTGGTGTCCACAGGCATCCAGTCACTGACAATGCTTGCACCTTTGTCGTCTTTTGCGCCTGCCTTTAAGTTCAAGGCCATGACAGCGCCAGCATTCAAGGCTTTGGGGATCGAGATACCGTTGCCAGGCGTGTTATAGGCATTGCCCGCGACCATTGAAGTGACGCAATTTTGCAAAGCCGAATAGGCCACTTTGTCTTTGATGTTGACGGTGGTGCCTTCCATCTTGCTAAAGCCCATCGAGGCGCCGACCAAAGATGCATACCGGTGAGTTTCCAAGAAAGCCGCGGCCTTTTCCATGCCCGTGTTGAGCTTGACCCATTCAGCCTTTCCGTTAGCATTGATCTTGGTGTAACTGGCGTCTAGGGGATCGACTGCAGAGACCAGCATGATGTCTGTGGGCTTTAACGTATCGGCCAAAGTTTTAATTTCCGCACTGGTGGCCGAACCCAATTTGATCCAAGTCAGAGGTGCAGCCGTGGTTGCAGCAGGGTCAATTGAAAATCCAGCCCCCACTTTGGCCACATACAAGGAGCCTGAACTCAAATCTTTTTCCTTGTCAGCCACAAACACAAAGTACCCGCTGTTGGTGGCGTCGTCGCCCATGAACACGGTGCGATTGTCTGGCATGACTTGCACCAACTCGTGAGAAATGCGGCCCAAGTTGTAATGTTTTTTGATCGTTCCTGTGCCATCCGCGTTGACTGTCACTTCAGGCATGTGGCCGTAGTGATACGGATTGGCTGCTGTTTCGCTGCCGTATAAATTTTTACTGAACGCCTTGAACTGCGCATCGGTACTGGCTGCGAAGGCATTGGGCTCATACTCTTCACTGGACAAATGCGTGCCCCACGGCGAAAGGCTGGCGCCGCAAGTGATCCACAAGCCATTCACGCCTGCCGTGTTGACGTTGTGGTATTTGACCAAGCTGAGCTTTCCCGTGGTAGGGCTTTGGTCCAATGTCAACACGGCAATGGGGGAAGGCAACTTGCCATACATGGCCGTCACGCCATCTTGAGCCCAAGTGGCGTATTCAAATTGCACCACGGCAAAGACTGTGTTTCCTTGAACGCCGGTGACTTTGGCATTCGCCACAGTGAGCAAGGAAGTGCCGTCTGGGGAATCAGAAAAATATTGCCGCTCTTTGCCCGCCACAGTGTTGTCCATGATGGGCTTGTTGTTGATGTCGTAGTAACCACCTGCCAACACTTTTGCGCCATTGCCGTCAGATACCAAGTCGCCCGTCACAAAGAATGGTTGATATGCCAATTTATAGTCTTGCTTGCTGCCGTCACTGAAGGACATCGTGAGAGTCGAACTCACGGTGGTGGTTGCCATGGCGGCTGGCGTGCTCAAATTGGGGGCAGGAGTTGAAGAAAAACTAGCGGCCGTGAAAAGTGCCGAAGATGTGGTTGCGCCACAGGCACTGAGCATTAAGCTCGCGCTGCTTAAAGATGCGGCCAAAGGCAGCATGGGGACTCCTGCGAGATATTGCAAGAGTTGTCGGCGGTGGAGTTGGGTGGGTTGTGTCATAGCTTTCTAGGTCCTTAAAGTAAGAGGTCTGATGGCGGTCTTGCTGGCATCAAGAACGTATCTGACTTTGCCTTGAAGTGATGAAAGCTCTGTGACTTTCGTGTGAAATAACTATGACTGATGAATTTTTTGGATGCCAACTCTGGTGCCTGGAAAAATCAAACTGAAGCGTGAGCCTTGCCCCAACTTGCTTTCGATTTTGAGCTCGCCGCCGTGGCGCTGCATGACGTGCTTGGTGATGGCCAGGCCAAGGCCCGTTCCACCAGAATCGCGCGATCGACTGCGGTCTACGCGGTAAAAGCGCTCAGACAAACGTGGCAGATGTTCAGGCGCAATGCCTGGCCCTGTGTCTGCCACGCTGAACTGCAAGCGCCCATCAGGCAATGCATCCCAGCGAACGTCGATGCTGCCACCCCCTGGGGTGTAGCGAATGGCATTGCTGACCAAGTTCGATGCTGCACTTTGCAATTCGGTTTGCGAGCCAAGCAAATCCATTTCTGGCACTGCTTGAAAATGCAGTTTTTGCGAGGCTTGTGAATCAATGAGATTCATTGACAGCAAAGCCTGAGCTTCTTGCTGCAGGGCGTTTGTCAAGGCTTGAATTGAAACCGACTGAGTTATGGCCGGCAATGGACTGCCCTCTAGTTTGGAGAGCATGAGCAGGTCGTTCACCAAATTTTCCATGCGCTGGGCTTGGTTGGCCATGAGGTTCAAATAGGTGCTGCGTTCGGAGTCACTCAAGTGCAAGGTTTGGAGTGTTTCAACAAAACCACTGAGCACAGTCAAAGGCGTTCTGATTTCATGCGACACATTGGCCACGAAATCTCGGCGCATGGCATCGGCTTGCTCAACTGCCGTCACATCTCGGGTCAGCAGCAACTGTCTGTTTTCTCCATACGCATGCAGCTGCAATGACAATTTGAAGGGTTTTTGCAAAGAGTCTGAACGCCCATCGATGAGCACTTCGTTGTCATGTTCCGCTTGCGCAAAATACTTGGTAAAAATCGGATCGCGCAGCAAATGCACCACGTGTTGCAACAGATCACGCTTGGCGTCCAGCCCCAGATGCTGCGCAGCAGTCTGATTGCACCACTCAATGCGCCCTTGGGGGTCTAATAAAACCACGCCATTGGGAGAGGCCTGAATGGCCGAGAGGAAATCTTGCAAGCGCTGTTCATGCGTTTGTGTCTGCTTGCGCTGCTCAGTCACAATGCGGCGCAATCGGTCAACCAAGTCACCCCATAAACCGCTCAAAATGGGCGGGTCTTGCACATTGTTATGGCGCAGCCAATTGTCAACTTTTTGTGCGCGCCAAAGGTCTGCAGCAATGACAGCCAACATGACCAACAAAGCACCCACCAAGGCGCCGACAAGACCAGCCAGCCAAGCCCCGGCAACTGCGGCCACCAAGACCAGAAACAACAAACCCAGTGAGCGCGAGAACATGCCCTAGCTTAAGCGATTAAAGGCCGCTCAGGGCGGTTCTGACCACAACACTTTGAACTGTGAATCTGTAGCCTGCGCCCCTGACCGTTTCAACCATGGCGCCTGCATCCCCAAGCGCCTCACGCAGGCGCTTGACATGCACATCAACTGTACGCTCTTCAATGAACACATGATCACCCCAAACGCGGTCCAACAATTGCCCTCGGCTGTGCACCCTCTCGGTGTGGCTCATGAAATACTGCAAAAGCTTGAATTCTGTAGGGCCCAATTTCAAGGGTTGATCTTTGAAATTGACTCGGTGTGTGTCCGCATCCAAGATCAGATCGCCCATTTGAATTTGTCCGCCTGCCTGCTCTGGGGTGCGCCGGCGCAGCACGGCCCGGATTCGCGCCAACAGCTCTTTGGTCGAAAAGGGCTTGACGATGTAGTCATCTGCGCCAGCATCCAGGCCCGCAACTCGGTCCACCTCGTCACCCCTTGCGGTGAGCATCAATATAGGAACGGCCTGCGTACGCGCCCCAGACCGCCATTTTTTGGCCAAGGTTAAACCACTCTCACCCGGCAGCATCCAGTCCAGCAAAATCACATCGGGCAATACATCGTCGAGTTCTTTTTGCGCTGTAGCAGCGTCCATGGCCCAAATAGGCTGAAAACCATTGTGACGCAAATTAACCGCTATCAACTCGGCGATGGCCGGCTCATCTTCGACGATCAAAATACGGGGCAAAGTTTTCATTTAACTGCAGACTCCACATCCACCATGGCGATGTGACGCACATCGGCACCCTTGACCACATAAATGATGAATTCAGCAATGTTTTTGGAATGGTCACCAATGCGCTCAATGGCCTTGGCAATGAACAATAAATCGAGGCTGGCGGAAATGGTGCGCGGATCTTCCATCATGTAGGTGACCAGTTTGCGCACGAAGCCGTCAAACTCGGCGTCGATCAAATCGTCTTCCTTCAAAATTGCAACAGCTTCAGTGACATCCAGCCGTGCAAATGCGTCCAAGGCTTTTCGCAATAAGCCGGAAGCCAAATCAGAGGCGATTCGCAATTCCGAAGCCGGCAAAAGGCGTGCGTTGCCACTGGCGCCAATGGACTTGACCATGCGCGCAATTTTTTCTGATTCGTCCCCCGCGCGCTCCAAGTTGGCTGTGATTTTGGAGATGGCGATCAGCAAGCGCAAATCGCGTGCCGTGGGTTGCCTGCGCGCAATGATGGTCGAGAGATCTCGGTCTATTTCCACTTCCATGGCGTTGACTTGGATCTCGGTGGCGATGACTTGATCAGCCACTTCATTGTTGAATTGCGACAATGAGTAAACCGCATGGCGAATTTGCGACTCGACCAAACCGCCCAACTCCAACACACGGCTGGAGACGCTACCCAGTTCGGCGTCGAATTGGCTGGAGATATGTTTTTCCATAAGTGCTAGCTCCTGTTCAGCCAAAGCGGCCGGTGATGTAGTCTTCAGTTTCTTGGCGTGCTGGCTTCATGAAAATTTGATTGGTTTCACCAAACTCCATCAACTCGCCCAAGTACATGTATGCGGTGTAATCCGAGACGCGGGCAGCTTGTTGCATGTTGTGCGTCACGATCACCACCGTGTATTCGCTCTTCAAAGTGTGCATCAGTTCTTCGACTTTGCCAGTTGAAATTGGATCCAAGGCAGAAGTCGGCTCATCTAGCAACAAGACCGAAGGCTTGACCGCAATGCCTCGCGCTATGCACAAACGCTGCTGTTGTCCGCCCGACAAAGACAAGCCACTTTGGCTCAATTTATTTTTAACTTCATCCCAAATGGCAGCTTTTTGCAGCGCCCACTCCACGCGGTCGTCCATGTCGCTGCGCGATAAGTTCTCATAAAGCCGAACGCCAAAAGCAATGTTGTCATAAATGGACATGGGAAATGGCGTGGGCTTTTGAAAGACCATGCCAATGCGTGAGCGCAGCAAGTTCAAGTCTTGCTTGGGGTTCAAAATATTTTCACCCGAAAAATTGATTTCGCCCTCAGCGCGCTGGCCAGGGTACAACTCGTACATGCGGTTCATGGTTCTGAGCAAGGTCGACTTTCCGCAGCCCGAGGGCCCGATGAATGCCGTCACACTGTTTTGCTCAATGTCCAAGTTGATGTTTTTCAAGCCTTGAAATGAACCGTAATAAAAGTTCAAGTTGCGAACTTCCATAATGGTTTTTTTGGTTTCTGGCAGTGCATTCATAGAAGTATTCACAGGTAATAGTTAGACAGCTACTTTTTCGCGAAAGACCACGCGCGCCACAATGTTCAGTGCCAGCACAGTCAACGTGATCAAGAGTGCGCCACCCCATGCCAAGTTCACCCAGTTGTCGTACGGGCTCATGGCAAATTGGAAAATGACCACCGGCAAATTGGCCATAGGTTTGTTCATGTCCAAAGAAAAGAATTGGTTGTTCAGGGCCGTGAACAACAGGGGTGCAGTTTCACCACTGACACGGGCCAAAGCCAAAAGCAAGCCCGTCATGACGCCGCTGCGAGCCGCCTTGAGCACCACAGCGGTAGAGACTTTCCACTTGGGCGCGCCCAAGGCAAAAGCTGCTTCACGCAAGCTCACAGGCACCAAGCGAAGCATATTTTCCGTGGTGCGCACTACCACCGGAATGGCGATCAAGGCCAGCGCAGCCGTTCCTGCCCAGCCTGAGAAATGTTTGGCCGGCACCACCACCAGCGCGTAGACAAACAAGCCAATCACAATAGAAGGGGCTGACAACATGATGTCATTGACAAAGCGGGTGACGCTGGCGAGTTTGCTGCGTTCACTGAACTCCGAGAGATAGACACCTGCTAAAACACCAATAGGTGTACTGATCAATGAGCATGAGATCACGATCATCAAACTGCCCACGATGGCATTGGCCAAACCGCCGCCTTCAGAGCCAGGTGCTGGTGTGCTTTGTGTGAGCAAAGAAAAGCTCAAGGCTGAAAACCCCTTGAACATCAAGATGCTCAATATCCAAAGCAAGAACACCAAGCCCAACACCATGGCAGTCATGGACAAAGCCAAGCCAAACAAGTTGGCGCGTTTGCGCCGTGCGTAGATCGCCGGATCCATGTTGCTGAGCTCTCTCATGTTTTCATTCCTTTTTTGGCTTCAGCCCGCATGAGCATCCATTTGGCCAGAGACAAAACCACCAGGGTGATGAGGAACAATGCCAGGCCCAGCGCAAACAAGGAAGCGTAGTGCAAGCCAGGCTCGGCTTCGCCAAATTCGTTGGCCAAGGTGGAGGCAATCGAATTGCCTGGAGAAAACAAAGAAGGCGAAAGTTTGTGGGCATTGCCAATCACAAACGTCACGGCCATGGTTTCACCCAAGGCCCGGCCCAAGCCGAGCATGACGCCGCCCACCACACCGGTCTTGGTGTAAGGCAACACAATTTTGGTGACCACTTCCCAAGTGGTGCAGCCAATGCCGTAGGCTGATTCTTTCAAAATGGACGGAACAATCTCAAACACATCGCGCATGACGGAGGCAATGAAGGGCAAAATCATCATGGCCAAAATCAGGCCAGCGGCCAAGATGCCAATGCCGTTGAAGGCACCCGTGAACAAAATACCAAGCCCTGGAATTTGACCCACAGTTCCTGCCAACGCAGGCTGTACATATTCAGCAAACAAAGGGGCAAACACAAACAAGCCAAACATGCCATAGATGATGGAGGGCACAGCAGCCAACAACTCAATGGCAGTGCCCAAGGGCCGGCGCAGACTCAATGGGCAGGTTTCTGTCAAAAATACGGCAATGCCAAAGCTCAAAGGCAAAGCAATCACAATGGCAATGGTGGCCGTGGCCACTGTGCCAAAAATGGCGATCAATCCGCCGAACTTGGAATTGATGATGTCCCATTCGACGGTATAGAAAAATGGCAAACCAAAGGTTTGCAAAACCGGCCAAGAGCTGATGAACAAAGAGACGATGATGCCGGTCAATGCCACCAAGGTGGACATGGCAAAGACCAGCGTGGTTTTTTCAAAGAAAAAGTCTTGCACTCTCTGCCAGCGCAAAACGCTTTGGCGGTGCGAGGTCATCAACTCGTCTGCTTGGTTCATACAAGTCTCAATTATTTAACGTTCACGCGGTTCCAAACGCTTTTGCGAATGAATTCGGTGGTGGCATCAGGCATGGGCACATATTCCAAATCTGCGGCCATTTTCTTGCCTTCTTTGAAAGCAAAGTCAAAGAATTTCATGGCTTCTGCTGCATTGGCTTTGTTGGCCGGCTCTTTGTACATCACGATGAACGATGCGCCCGTGATAGGCCATGATTTAGCGCCTGGAGCATTGGTCAAATAGATGGCCATGCCTGGAACTTTGGACCAGTCTGTGCTGGCCGAAGCAGCCGCAAAGGTTTCATCGTCAGGCGCTACGACTTGACCCGCCTGGTTGCGCAAGTTGATGTGTGGCATGTTGTTTTTCTTGGCATATGCGTACTCCACATAGCCAACTGCATTTTTGATGCGGCTGACATTGGCAGCCACACCCTCGTTGCCCTTGCCGCCGACTGAAGATGCAGCAGGCCACTTCACAGCTGCACCAGCGCCCACAGTTTCTTTCCATTTGGGGCTGACCTTGGCCAAATAGTCGGTGAACACAGCGGTCGTGCCTGAACCATCAGCACGGTGAACCACGGTGATGGCAGCGTCTGGCAATGCCACGCCAGGGTTGAAGTCGGAAATGCGCTTGTCATTCCATTTGGCAATGGCACCAGAGAAAACATCGGCCAACAAGTCGCCTGAAAGTTTCAATTGACCGGGCTTGATGCCTTCAATGTTGACCACGGGCACAACACCGCCAATGACGGCTGGGAATTGGACCATGCCATCTTTTTCCAATTCTTCAAAGCTCATGGGGGCGTCGGTGGCACCGAAGTCAACGGTTTTAGCCTTGATTTGCTTGATACCACCTGACGAACCTATCGACTGATAGTTCATGCTGGCACCGGTTTTGGCCTTGTAGGCCTCGGCCCACTTGGCGTAAATGGGGTAAGGGAAGGTAGCGCCGGCACCCGTGATGTCGGCGGCCATGGCAGCTGTTGCCAAGGCGGACAAGCCCAGCGCAGCAACCCAAGTTTTGATCTTTAGCATGTTGAATCCTTGATTCAGAAGTTGAGACTCGGTCTGATGTGATGCGAAGAAAAGTAGCTTTCAAGCTTTACCAAATCTTCTGCACGGGTCAACTTTAGTGGCCTATTGTGACAAATTGATGTCAAATCATCTTTATTAAGACCATGTTCATGCCAAATATTTTGTGATTCCCGCCTCTTAAATGACCATTTTTTGAGCGATTCCAATGTTGTCATCAAAATGACAAAAAAAAGACACAAAATCGACGGCTACGGATATTTCCCTCTTCAGCCATTGAAACCCACATGCAAAACGGACAACTTTTAGCCGCCATCGACCTAGGCTCCAACAGCTTTCGCCTTGAAATAGGCGTGCTTGAGCACGCCCACATTAGGCGTGTGGCGTACCTGAAGGAAACTGTTCGGCAAGGCAACGGCTTGGATGCAGAGCGGCAACTCTCCACTGAAGCCATGCAAAGGGGATGGGATTGCTTGGCCCGATTTTCCGAGCGTTTGGCCGGATTTGGCGCAACCCAAGTGCGGGCCGTGGCCACGCAAACCTTGCGTGAAGCCAAAAACAGAGACGAGTTTTTAGTACCTGCTCAAAAAATTTTGGGCTTCCCCATTGAGGTGATTTCTGGCCGCGAAGAAGCCCGTTTGATTTACCTGGGCGTGGCCAACTTGCTGCCTCAGTCGGATGAAAAAAGACTGGTCGTGGACATTGGAGGGCGCTCAACTGAAATGATTTTGGGCACTGGCTTTAAATCTCAAACATTTGAGTCATACCGCGTGGGCAGTGTCAAATGGTCGATGAAGTACTTTCCTGAAGGCCAGTTCACACCCGTGGCTTTTGAGCGTGCGCAAGTGGCCGCCAAAGCGGTGTTGGACGAGGCCCAAGGCTTGTACCCTCGCGAAGCTTGGGAGGTGGCCTACGGATCTTCCGGCACGATAGGCTGTGTTGCCGATGTCATGAGCGCTGCGGGTTGGTCGCAAGGGCAGATCACGCGCGAAGGCTTGGATTGGCTCAAAGCCAAATTGATCAAAGTAGGCAATTGCGACAGTTTGGAATTAGAAGGCATCAAAGAAGACCGACGGTCTGTGATTGGGGGCGGGTTGGCGGTTCTGTTCGCTCTCTTTGATTTGTTGAAAATTGATCAAATGCATGCGGCACAAGGTGCTTTGCGTCAAGGCGTGTTGTATGACATGCTCGAGCGTGAAGACAGCACCGATTTGCGCAGCAGCATGATCGATACATTGGCGCAGCGCTTTGGTGTGGACGCCGCTCAAGGTGATCGGGTCCAACGCACTGCCGTGCAACTGTTCAGAGCCATGCATGAGTCTTTGCCATCCAAGTTGCCGTATTCGCTTGCACGATTAGAAAAAAAATTATCTTGGGCCGCCAATTTGCTGGAGATAGGCACACAAATTTCGCACAGTGACTTTCACAAGCATGGCGCTTACATTCTGGACAATTCGGATTTGCCAGGATTTTCAATGGCCGAGTTGCACCGCCTGAGCCAATTGATCTTAGGCCACCGCGGAAAATTGAAAAAACTAGACAGCGACATGCGCGATGCTGCCTTTGTGCAGCAACTCATGGCTTTGCGCTTAGCGGCCATTTTGTGCCATGCTCGGCGTGACCCTGACCTGAGAGGTTTTACATTGCGCCAAGACATTAAAAACAAAAACAGCTTTGTCATCCTTTGTAAAAAAACATGGGTTCAACAATGGCCTCAATCAGCACATTTGTTGCGGGAGGAATGCATTGCGTGGCAAAAATCAACTTGGAATTTGAGTTTTGAAGAAAATGACAGTTAAAGCGTGAAGCTTCAAAGCAATTCAGGGGTTTGAACTGTGACGACCACGGTCTGCGTCACAGCTTCTCTAACCCTGCTTCGAAGCCACCAAACCGCGCCTTTGCGCACCGCGCACTCCCCTGCTGGCAGCCCGAGTAAATAGGCGATGGTTTGGCCCAGCACAGGCTGGTGGCCGATCAGTACAACCGACATTTTGGCGTCAGGCCAACCCGCAGCGAGCAGCAAATCATGGTGCTGCGCTTGCGGCAATAACTCGGTTTTTAATTTGTATTTCCGACCTAAAGCCTTGGCGGTCTCTTCGGTGCGCAAGGAAGGACTGGCCATCACGCGCACACCTTCAGGGAGTTGACGGTCTAACCACTGGCCCATGCGTGCGGCTTGCTTCTCACCGCGCGGGGTCAAGGCGCGAGACATGTCATCCTGCCCCTCTAAGGCTTCAAAGGCCTCTGAATGTCGCCAAAAAATGAGGTCCATTTGAAAACTTTGAGTTAGTCTATTGAAAGAGCAGGTCAACGCACTGGGTTGGAGCTGTCCACATAGCGCGCCATCAACAGGGCTTGAGCGCTTTGGACTTTTCGTCCCAATTTTTCAACGCGGTGGTACTTCCCATCGGGCCCCAAAGTCCAAGCATTGCGCGTGTCGTGCAGGTAAGCCAACAAGCACTCGTCCACGATGCGCCGCTTCAAAACAGGGTCTGTCACGGGCCATGACAACTCAATGCGCCGCGTCATGTTTCGGCTCATCCAGTCGGCGCTGGAGAGGTAGAGGTCTTGCACCTGGCCGGCTTCAAAATAAAACACCCGTGAGTGTTCTAAAAACCGGCCAATGATGGACCGAACACGAATATTATCTGTTTGGCCTGGAACACCTGCAGGCAGCATGCAAGCACCCCGAACAATCAAATCAATTTGCGCACCTTGCTGGCCGGCACGAATCAATGCTTGAATCAGCACAGGGTCGGTGAGTGAGTTCATTTTGGCCACCACGCGCGCGGGTAGGCCATTGGCAGCGGCCATACCGACTGCATGAATTTTGTCTGCCATCTTGCGCTGCAAATGGAATGGCGCAATCCACAGTTTGTTCATTCTGTGCAAACGGCTGTGACTGGCCAAATGAGAGAACAAATGGTCCATGTCTGCCGTGATGCGTGCATCACATGTGAGGTAACTCAGGTCCGTGTACAAGCGCGCAGTGCGTGGGTTGTAATTGCCAGTTGACAAGTGACCATAGCGGCGTAAGACCTTGCCATCGCGGCGCGTCACCAGAAGCATTTTGGCATGCGTTTTGAGGCCAACAACGCCGTAGACCACTTGCGCTCCGACTGATTCAAGTTGCTCAGCCCAATTGATGTTGGCCTCTTCGTCGAATCGCGCTTTGAGCTCCACCACCACCGTGACCTCTTTGCCTTGGCGTACTGCCTCACGCAGCAAGTTCATCATGACAACGTCACTGCCAGTGCGGTATATGGTTTGCTTGATTGCCAAGACGCTCGGGTCTTGCACCGCTTCACGCAACAAGGCCAACACACCGTCAAAACTCTCAAAGGGCTGGTGAATCAGAATATCACCCTCTTGCATGCGCGTGAAAACAGAAGTACCTTGATGCATCTGCAGGGGGAAAGAGGCCTGGTACGGCTTGAATAACAATTCTGGTTTATCAACCAAATCAATCAGCTGACTCAATCTGACCAAATTGACGGGGCCTGCGACTCGAAACAACGCTACTTCAGGAAGTTTGAATTGCCTCAATAAAAATTGATACAAATGTTCGGAGCAACTGTCAGAGACCTCTAAGCGCAGTGCTTGTCCATATTGACGGTGCTGAAGACCCCGGCGCAACGCTGTTCGAAGGTTCTCAACTTCCTCTTCATCCACCGACAAATCAGAATTGCGTGTGACACGAAACTGTGAAAACTGGCCCACTTCTCGGCCCGGAAACAATTGCGCCAAATGCGCACGGATGACGCTGGACAAAAGCACCAGCGAAACGCCCTTCTCTGTCACTTTTTCCGGCAAGCGGATGACCCTTGGCAAGACTCTGGGCACTTTGACAATGGCGATGTCATTGGCACGGCCAAAGGCATCTTTTCCGCTCAATTGAACAATGAAGTTCAATGATTTGTTAGCCACTTGCGGAAAAGGATGTGCGGGGTCAAGGCCCACAGGCACCAACAGTGGCCGTACTTCTCGCTCAAAGTACTGTTGAACCCATTTGCGCTGCGCTTCGTTGCGGTCGCCATGCGACAAGATGCGAATGCCTTGTTTTCTCAAAGATGGCAAGAGCACATCGTTGTACAGCGCATATTGCTCAGCCACCAATTTACCTGTATTGGTGTAAAGGTCTTCAAAAGATTGCGTGGTGTACAAACCCTTTTGATCCTTGTTTTTGTAAGCGGCCAAATGCATGTCCGCTCTGACTTCAAACAATTCATCCAAATTTGAAGAGACAATGCACAAGTAACGCAAACGCTCAAGCAAAGGCACTTCTGCTCGCTTGGCCCAGTCCAACACGCGCTCGTTGAAAGCCAATAGACTGTGATCACGGTCTAGCAATGGCATGTCAGCTTGCGGCAGTGCTGAATTTGGCAAATTGGAAGTGATGCTCACTGGTACGTCCTTTGAAACTGACTCGACAATTAGGCTTTGTAGCACGGGCTGCGGATCTTACGCGCGATTCTTTACGATATATATGTCAAATTTATGACAAACAAATGAAGGCTCTGGGGCGAATAAAAACTTCATGAATTTATACTTTGATCTAACGCAAATGTCTTGGTAATTTAACAATCACCGTAACATCAATGTCACTCCAATTTTTTAGATTGGGAAAGTCACATGCGCTTTTGGATTTTCCATCGGCGAGTTCAGTTGACAGGAGGAAAACCATGAAAGATTTTTGGGGCAAAGTTCATACCTTGCGCTGGGACGATCACCGCTATTACCACCAATGCCGAATCAATCAGACTCTGCACTGGATCAGTGCCATCAGTTTTTTGATTGCCTACGGCATGCTGTGGACTGACCCAGCCAGCGCCGGATTGATTGGTTGGCTGGTAGGAATGGTGACAAGGCAATCTGGTCATATTTTTTTCGAGCCAAGAGGCTATGACCACGCCAACCAAGCGACATATGAATTCAAGGAGACCATCAAAGCTGGCTACAACATGCGACGCAAAGGGATCCTGATCGGAGTTTGGCTATCACTGCCAGTCCTTTTGTACGCCAGTCCCAGCCTATTCGGATGGATTCAACCAAGCACAAATGCCCAAGAATACTTTCACGATGTGGGCTTGATTTGGCTGTCCCTGGGCATCGCAGCCATTGCATTTAGGACCGTGCATATCTTCTTTTTGAGGGGCGTCGGTTGGGGAATGGCTTGGGCAGTCAAAATCTTAACTGACCCATTTCACAACCTGACGACCTACTGGGATGCGCCAATTGCCCTTTTGAAAGGACAGCGCCTAGAGCTCATTGAAAAAGATCAGCATGCACCCGGTCGCTGAACGTTTTCTAAGAATTCGATCGGATGTCTGAAATCGTTTATACAATTTTCTGAAACTCGTGTTAAGGATTTTCTAGAATGTCCTTGATGCGAGACAGAATCAAATACCCGCAAGTGAGCTTGCGTGGGCTTGGTTTGTATCACGCGCAGCATGGAATCAGCAAAACTCATGTTCCCGTAGTATGGAATCGAGGCGCAGTTATCACCACTTATGGCATCTCGATAGCTCAGAGAAACGGGCATGACATGCGATTGAGCTCTAATGGCCGATTCAAAAAAATTTGACTGAAAGACATGGCGATCAAAACCAGGGCTGCTGGTGCCTTCAGGAAAAACAACCACGCTGATGCCGCTTTTCAAATGATCCGCAACAGCTTGAATGCAGTCAAGCATTGATTTTTTGGACTCACGTTCAACAAAAATAACGCCGCAAGATTTGGCAATTTTCCCCAAAATAGGCCACGAACCAACTTCTTTTTTAGAAACAAACAAGCAAGGGGTATGGGCTTGAATCACCACAATGTCGACCCATGACAAGTGGTTTGAAACATATAAAAAACTGCTCGGCTGAGAAGTTGCTTGATCGATCTGAGGATCGATCACCAGCGCTATGCCAAACGCTTTTAAAATCAAGCTAGACCAAGCATGCGTGTAGTCAAGTCGCTCCTTCAACGGGCGACGATGCAAGCTGAAAATACAAACCAAATAAAGTTGAAGGACCAAGGCGGCAACTTTACCGGCCTTGACCATTGACTTGAAACCAAGTCGCATCAAAACGCAAAAGTTGTCAACTTATTTTGCAGGTAAGAACCCTCGAGGCGGTACAACGCCCTTGATGGATGCTTGTGCCAACAAGAAGAAAACATCGGTATTGTCAAGCACACCGGTGAAAGACCACGCACCAGGCCCCATGGCAGAGATGGGAATATCTGTACCCGTGTGCACGCCGCTGGTGCCTGGAACTTGCCCTGTAATCATGAACTTGCCCTCAGCATCTCGGGCGACCGGATCGGCCGGATAGGCCGACAACGGTGCAGATTTAACAAAAGGTTGCTGGCCATCTTGCAAAGGCAGTGCATTGGTTCGCCAGTCCTCGTGCCGATCAGAGTTGGCGCCGTATCCCACCAGCAGTCGGTAGTCAATGTCTGTCGTTTTGGGGTAGCCATCAGGGGCAATCACATATTTAGGGAACCCAGCTTTTTCGTAAACACCGACAACTTTGTCGCGGATATTGGCACTGCCGCCTTCTTTGACCAGTTCTTGCAAGCGCGCATCGGTCACAGTAGAGCCTCCGATCAGCGCTACGCCCGAGCATTCATGATCAGCTGTGACGATCACCAACGTATCACCTCTTTTCAGGGCGTAATCTTGAACCACTTTAATGGCACGGTCAAATTCAATGGTGTCCAATATCCAGCGTTCTGTGTCCATGCTGTGGGCTTGCTTGTCAATGGATGCGCCTTCAACCATCAAGACAAAACCTTTTTTATTTTTATCCAAAACAGCCAATGCTTTTTCAGTCATTTCCTCGAGCATGGGCTGGTCAGGGAACCCAAAATCATCCACAACACGGCCTTTTATGCCCTTTTCAATATTGCGGCGACCATCCATCTTGTCCAAAGCGACATTCATATTTGAATGTGAAAACAATCCGAGCAATCGATCAGTTTTAGAAATGTCCAACGCATCCAGTGCTGTTTTATCAGCAGCGTATTTAAAGCCAGCAGTTTGAAAATCGGCAATCAAGTCGCGATCTTTGTCAAGTTTTCCTTCAGAAGCACCCCAGCGTTTAACGATCTCGGCGGTGTGCGGGTCAACGTTTGAAAACGCATAGTCATTGAGGTTGCTGCGCGCTGATCCCGGCACTGTTGAAGGCAGGAACCACTTGCGGCCACCGCCCATCAAGACAGACAAGCCCGTGAGTTTTCGGTCATCAAAATACTGATCCACAATGCCCGTGCCTGCACCTCTGCTGCTGGTGTGCACGGCATTGGCAGCGGGTGTCGCATCAAACACATCTGCAGTGGTCACCAGGCCCAATGCTTTACCTTGTGTGCGGCTGAGGTATTCACTCAAATATTCAATGCGGGGGTTGTCAAACGGGTCAGTGGTGTCGTCGGGAAAAACGCCTTCTTCGTTGTTGTTGTTTTTATTGCCCAACACATAGGCTGACATTCCTGGCGCTGAATCTGTGATGAGCGAGTTGAGTGAAGCGGTTTTGATTTGCCCAGAAACCGGGAATTTATCCATGGCCAATGTTGAAATTGACTTTCCTTGAGAATACCCACCGGCAACGATGCGGGCGGCTGTGCGCTGAGCTGCGCCCATGCCATCACCCAGCATGATGATGATATTTTTGACCTTTTGACCGCCCGCAATCAAAGGAACAATTTCGAAGTTTCCATTTGCTTTGATGCTTTGCCCATCACTTTGAATGGCCTCCAATGAGAAGGTGTGAACGCCTGCCTGCTGCACAGAAAAAGCTCTTATCGTTGCCACTGTGGAGTTTTTAGGCACGGCAGACAAGCAACCTGAAGCGCACGACTTCAAGGCAACCGGCAATTTAATTTCTTGTCCGTTGACTTTGAAAATTGCACTTGCAATTGTTTTTGAACTCTCGTCTGGCTGAATGGTTGCCTGCAAATCAAACCTTTGATTTGGCAGAAAACGGGCAATCAGCGGATCGCTTTTCCCGCTCTTGAATAACTCACTGGGTGGAGTGAGTCTGGTGACTTTGGGCTGCGCATGGGCCAGGCCCATTCCGCAAAAAATCACCATAACGCCAGAGAATAATTGTGTTAATTTCAAAACAGTATTTTTCATAAGTATTAAAAATAAAATCATTGAGTGTGAGTGGTGGTCAAAGTTTTTTGGATTTCTTGACTGCTCATGGCACGCGTTGCATCAGCGTCAAGTTGCAAATGGAACCATGACACTTTGCCGTCCGGGTATTCCACCCGCTCGACGCGAAAGACCCCTTCCACCGCCACAGGACCAGGTGCATGGGCAACTGTCCAATTTTGTTGCTGCGCATCCAACAAGACGACACACGTCGATGCAGGCAAATCAGTTGCGTCACCGTCTGCATGCTCACTTGTTTGGATGGCTCGCGGCGTCAAAAGAAAATGACCTACCGATGGGTTTTCACTGTCCACCATGTATCCAACCAAGCGCACACGTTGTCCATGAGCTTGCAATAAAGTTTGACTCAACTCAAGGCCTTTGGGGCCAACAGGGGTTTTGAAAAATGCTTGAAACGGCAACTCACGTGCAACCGCAACGGCATTGGTTTTCAAACTCAAGTCTTGACTCAGAACTTGAAAACTTTGCAATGTGCCGCAAAGAAACAGCAAAGCCGAAATAAAATATTTTTTCATTTTTATTTTTTAACCTAACAGTATGAATTTTTGATGACAATTAAAATTACACAATCAGCGCAATGGAACAAAATTAGAAAAAGGTCGTCACAATAAATACATCCCTCCGTCATCATTTGGAAATTTTAACTTTGCAGAATTACCTCATTAAAAAGGTGATTTATGAAAATTACGATTGTGGGCGCAGGATATGTTGGCTTGGTCACGGCAGGATGCTTGGCTGAACTTGGCAACCAAGTGATGTGCGTCGACAACGACGCCAAAAAAATCAGCCTTCTCAACGCTGCACAATTGCCAATATACGAGCCTGGATTGCAAGAACTGATGTCCCGCAACCGCGCAGCTGGACGCATACAGTTCACCACAGGCATGGCAGATGGCGTTGAACACGGGGAAGTTATCTTTATTGCAGTTGGCACCCCCTCGCAAGAAGACGGTTCTGCTGATTTGCAATATGTTTTAGCGGTTGCCAGACAAATAGGCAGAAACATCAAAAGTTTCAAGGTCGTGGTTAACAAATCGACCGTGCCCGTTGGTACCGCCTACAGAGTTCAAGCCGCGATAGCAACAGAATTGAGCAAACGAGGCATATCGGAGCCCTTATTCGAGGTCATCTCCAACCCCGAGTTCTTGAAAGAAGGCGCTGCAATTGAGGACTTCATGCATCCTGATCGCATTGTGATCGGAGTTGATCAAGGGAACAATTACGCCGCAACACACCAACTCATCGAGCAGCTTTATTCAAGCTTCAACAGGCATCATGCACGCACCATTTGGATGGATGTGCGAAGCGCTGAACTCACCAAATACGCAGCCAATGCCATGCTTGCCACGCGAATTTCATTCATGAATGAAATCGCAAATTTATCGGACTTATTGGGTGCCGACATCGACTGCGTTCGGCGAGGCATTGGCGCTGACAAAAGAATTGGACATGACTTTTTATACGCCGGTACAGGCTACGGCGGGAGTTGTTTCCCCAAAGATACCCGAGCATTGATTCAAACTGCGCTGGATTGCGGAAGTCAATTGAAAGTGGTTTCTGCTGTTGAACAAGTCAACGACTTGCAAAAAAAAATCATGGTCGATCGAATTTTGGACTACTTCGGCAACGATTTGACAGGTTTGAAATTTGGCGTGTGGGGACTTGCATTCAAACCCAATACCGACGACATGCGCGATGCACCTAGCCTGGTGATCATTCAAGCCCTGCTCTTGCTGGGTGCACAAGTTTGCGCATTTGACCCACTGGCTGGCAATGAGGCGCTGGATGCTTTGTCCTGCGAATTAATCGACTCACCCGAAGCACTGGCCAATTTTGAGCTGACTGATAGCGCATCCGAGGCCATAGAAGATGCAGATGCCCTGCTGCTTGTGACCGAATGGAAAACCTTTCACCATCCGGATTTTGCTTTGATCAAGTCTCTGCTCAAACGCCCGCTGATTTTAGACGGACGAAATTTATACGACCCCAAAATGCTTGAAGAGATGGGAATTGCTTACCAAGGTTTTGGAAGAAGAAATTCACTTGCTTTGAGTTTTTCAAATACAAAAAATACACCACAAGATATGCTAGAGACGACCTGAGCTGGATTGATGCCAAAAGGTTTTTTTTACTTAATCAGTGCACAATTTGCTTCTGGTCTTGCAGACAATGCTCTTCTTATTTTAGGCATTGCGTTTTTAAGCGAGCAAGGTTATCCGGGATGGTGGGCGCCGCTGCTGAAATTTTCTTTCACACTTTCTTATGTGTTCCTAGCCCCCCTGCTCGGACCTTTGGCTGACGCGGTCTCTAAATCCAAGTTAATGGCTGCCATGAACGCACTGAAGGTCATTGGCGTTGCAACATTTTTCACAGGTATTCACCCAGTTGTGTCTTATGCCATCGTTGGCATGGCAGCATCTGCCTACGCGCCAGCCAAATACGGTTTGATCACTGAAACTGTCCCATCTCATCGCCTGGTCAACGCCAATGGATGGCTTGAAGTGACAGTTGTTTTAACTGTTATCTTCGGTACAGCCTGTGGCGGGCTATTGCTGCTAGCGCGTGATTTGCATTGGATGTTGAGTTTGAATCATTGGGTTACAGATCAATTAGGCCTGGCACTGAAAACGCAACTGGTCAGCCCCTTGCTTTGCCTGATTGTGATTTATGGCATTGCTGCTTTTTTGAACTTTGGGATACCTCCAAGCCATGCGGTTTACACGCAAAAAAGTTTCCATCCAGTATCCATGCTGCAAGATTTCATTGCCAGCAATTTGAAACTTTGGCTTGACCCCATTGCGAGGATTTCACTTTCTGTGACGACCTTGTTTTGGGGGATAGGTGCAGTTGTTCAATTTGCCGTTTTACTTTGGGCGCAACAAGTTATCAATATTCCATTAGAGCAAGGAACATTTTTGCAAGCGATCGTTGCCGTGGGTGTGATTGCTGGAGCTGCCATCGCTGGGCGATGGATCAACTTGCGGTTTGCACTTTTTGCATTACCTTTGGGCGTTATTTTAGGCTTGTCACTTCCTGCGATTGCCTACTCCAGCAGTCTGACCAGCGCTATTCCATTGATGCTGCTGACAGGAGCTGCTGGTGGCTTGCTCATGGTTCCCATGAACGCCTTGTTGCAACACCGTGGCTATGAACTGCTGACAGCCGGGCGGTCTATCGCAGTGCAAGGCTTCAATGAGAATGCAAGTGTTCTGCTCATGCTTGGCATCTACAGCGGATTGCTGGCGGTGGCTGTGCCCCTTAAGTTCATCATGACCGTGCTGGGGGGGGCCATGGCGATCTCCATGTTGGTACTAACGTGGACAATTCGCCATGAGTACAAGTCGCTGGTGCGGTCCTAATACTTTTCAGGAACAATCATGTCTGTAGAGACAGGGTTGCGAATGTAATCTGGATTTCGCTCACGCCCTGGGAGTTCAATTCCTGCGTGCTCAATTTCATGATAATCAAATTGGCTGAGCAAATGATCGATGCAATTCAGTCGTGCGCGCTTTTTATCAACGGCCTGAACAATCCACCACGGTGCTTCTGAAATGTGTGTGCGCTCGATCATGGTTTCTTTGGCACGTGTGTACTCTTCCCAACGTCGACGGCTCTCTAAATCCATGGGGCTCAACTTCCATTGCTTCAGAGGGTCGTGAATCCGCCCTAAGAAGCGTGCATGTTGTTCATCGTCCGTGATGGAGAACCAGTACTTTATTAAAGTAATGCCGCTGCGCCCTAGCATTTTTTCAAATTCCGGGACAGTTCTGAAGAATTCTTCATATTCTTCATCGGTACAAAAACCCATGACCCTTTCGACACCTGCGCGGTTGTACCAACTGCGGTCAAATAACACTATTTCACCCGCAGCAGGCAGGTGTGTGACGTACCGCTGGAAGTACCACTGTGTGCGCTCACGATCATTGGGTGCGGGAAGTGCCGCTACACGGCAAACGCGAGGGTTTAGCCTCTGGGTTATGCGCTTGATTACCCCACCTTTGCCAGCTGCATCACGTCCTTCAAAAAGTATGACTACTTTTTGTTTAGACGCGACAACCCAGTCTTGGAGCTTAACGAGTTCACCCTGTAAACGAAGAAGTTCACGAAAGTAATGTGCACGCGCCACTTTGTCTTCTTGGGTTGCCAATGAGTCATTTTCATTGACACCATCTTCAATTGCCATCTCCAACTCTTCATCGATAGAGTCCAAGATGTCTTCGCGAATTTTGCGCAATTGTTCTGCATCAATATTTTGTTGATCAGGCATACTTGGAACCCTTCATGAAGAATCAAATGTTTAACTGAACTATGCGTAGGACACTGACATGTCCACAGCGCTAACGGTGATGGTTTTGCCGGTGCTGGCCGCATAGGTGGTGGACTTGATGGTGTCCACATACACATATTCGCCTTTGACCGATGCTGCCGTTGCCGTCATCAGCAAATAACCGCGACGCAAGGTTTCTGCATAGTTGAGGTCGTCTACCAGCCCCATGCCCAAGCCGTAGCCCCCAGGCACAACCACCGTGCCATCCAATGAACCCGCAAAACCGCCCAGGCCGGCGCTTTCGAAACCAGGTGATGTGACCGACGATCCAGCAAACTCCACTCCTACTTTGACACCTGCCAGCGTTGAGACATTGGTAAACCATGCATTGTGTGAATCGCCCGAAATTGTGATCAACTTATTTCCCTGCGCCTTGACGGTTTGTAGAATTGTTTCGCGCTGGATGGGGTAGCCATCCCAGGCATCGAGGTTGTAGGGCAGCCTCGGGTTGGTGGTGGTGCTGATCAGCGCAGCTTGCGTGGGCGTGCGAGCAGCCGCAGGGGTTGCCTTGGCCAACAGGTAGCTGGAAACCGAGGTCAGAAGCGCTTGCTGATTGGCCGTTGTCGGGCTTGCTGATGCAACTGCTTGTGCTTGAAGCACGCTGGCTGGGAACCACATGCGTGCCATGATGTCTTGGTTCCCCATGATTTGCCAAGTTGCTGTTGAGGCAGCCATGCCACTTGTCAGCCAATTTTGTTGGGTGACGCTCATCATGCGATGCGTTGCATCGGTGCCACTGGTCAAGGCAGTGGCATAGCGAGTCAGACCGCCATCGGCGTCATTGTATGCGTCGTACTGCTTATCGCGCCCTTCATTGCGGGTGTCCACCATGTGCAGGGTGAAGATGTTGCCAAAGTCAAAACGGCGGTAGATTTTCAAGAGATTGGCAGGATCTTGAACCCGAATCGGCATCCACTCATGGTACACGCGAGCAGCAATCGCCTTGCGTGCACTCCAGGCGCCCTGAGTGGCACTGTTGTGGTTATCTGCCCCATCGAGCCAAGCGTTATTGGCAAACTCATGATCGTCCCAAACCGTGATCCAGGGCATGATGGCATGCAGAGCCTTCAAGCTCGGGTCAGTTCGGTAGAGCGCATAGCGCGTGCGATAGTCTTCCAAGCTGACGATGTCGGTGGCCGGTGCAGTGACGCGGCCCAAGGTGGCAGCGTCACCGTTTCCAAATGTGGTTGGATCAGAACCATATTCGTAGATGTAATCGCCTAGATGGACGGCATATTGCGCGCCAGATTTGACGGCCGAATCATAGGCGTTGAAGTAACCCGCCGAGTAAAGTGTGCAGGAGAAAACAGCAAACTTCACACTGGTAACGCTGGTTGCGGGAAGCGTCCGTGTAAAGCCTACTGGAGAAATCCAGCCGTTGCAAATAAAGCGGTAATAGTAGTCTCGGCCAGCCGTCAAGCCGGTGGCATCGGCTTTTGCGGTAAAGCCTGCGCTCTCGCTGGCCGTGGCAGTGCCAGTACTGACGATAGTGGCAAAACTTGCATCGGTCGCAACCTGGTACGTCAGAACAACCGAATCTTTCAAACCTTCATATTTAGCATGCGTCCACAAGATCACGCGATCTGCCAAGGGATCACCACTGGCCACCCCATAGTTGAATTGAAGCATCGCATTGTCAGTACTGCCGCCACACGCGGACAGCAAAGAAACACCTGCCAGAGATCCTGAAACGGAGGCGAATTTAATGATGAAATCGCGCCGGGCACGGGGATTCAAATTTGTGGTCATGCTAGTCTTCCAATTGAAAAACCACCACTATAGAAAACAGACATGACAGTTGTGTGATGAAAATATGCAAATTCAAACCAATGGCTCAAGCGCTCAGCTGCTGTGCACGAGAAAATAGACGCTCCAACTGCCACGCACGAAATCTCAGCCACACCGCTCTGATCAGAAGGTGACTCCCCCAGATGGCAAAAAAGGCAAAAATAATGTCACTTAAAAAATGGCCGCCTTGTGCAATGCGGACAAGACCGATCAGGCTTCCAAAGATTATTCCTGTTTGAAACCAAAAAATACGGCGCCTTCGCACCCCCAACATGCCAATTGACATCAAAGCAAACCCAACGCAAGCGTGTCCACTGACAAATGAACAATTGGTATTGCAAAAGTTGCTTGGCATGAAGGTTGGCACAAATGAGGTGGGGCCAGCGAACACAGAAACGTCACGGGGCCTTGGGCGTCCCATTCCGTCCTTTAAGACAGTGTGAACGAGCAATCCTATTCCCAAAACAACAACGGTCACAACTGCAGCTGACCTTCGCCATACGCGTCTGGATATTTGATGGGGTGCGGCCAAAGCAATCAAGACAATGATCATGGCAGTACCAAAAAGAGCCCTTCCAGCCCAGGGGGTACCGTAATAAACAGATTTAACAAACCCAACTTCATTGGCAGGGAAAAAACCTGAGCCGGAATAGAAGAGAAGCGAAAACCAAAGATCAATCTCAGGCCAGACAGTGAAAATAAACACAGCAAATAGCAACAAGACTAAGAAATATCGATGGTCCAAGGAAAAAAATTTCATGGTTATTCAAACTTTGTATTTGCATTATTTAGAACCAGAGGCTGCACCGGCGACCTCACCACTGCGAGAGGGCCAAGAACTTCCATCACATCCCAATCACCTGCCTCAAAGGGCCTGACATTTCTCACCAATGCCATCTCCCCCGGCATTGGCGCACGCCTGGGTGCTTCCTGTTGCCGATATGTTGCAAATGATGGCATGTGCACACCCCATTGCACGATCGTCTCAGGCTTGTCTTTGAATTTCAAAGCCAATTGCTGCACGGGTGCCTGCAAGGTGTAAGACCACCATGGCAGTACCAGAATTGAGAAAACAATCGATTGAAAAACCGCAAATGCAATGAAACTGATTGCCGCAGGAAACTCTATTGAGGCAGTTGCCCATATTCGCCAAATGTATTTAGTCAAAAGTCCACTGCAAATCGGCAATGAAAAAGCCACCAACCAAATCTTCATGTCGATGTCAGGAGAACTCATGAGTAATTGTTTATAAAACTCATCAGCGACGACTTCAGGGTTTTGTTGCAGATAAGCAGGCGCAAACAACACGAACGTCAAGCCAAGGATGGCCATCAACCAGGCCCAAATCCAGCTGCAAAAACTGGCATCCAAGGCTGCATGCGCTATCAACAAACAGACAGCAGGCCCGGCATATAGCAAATAGTGTGGAAGTTTGGTACTGGCTATGGAAAAAAAACAAAAAACAAAAGCAAACCATATCCAACAATATTTCAACAGTGGATCACGACATTGGGTACGCACATGGAAAAGTGCTCTGAAGAACAAGGTTGACCAAGGGAGCCAAAGTAGGGGTAGCGCAATCAAAAAGTAAGACCAATTTCCAGAGTGCCCCTCCATGCTCCCTGTAAAACGCTCAACGTTATGCTTTAAGAAAAATCCTTGGATGAAATTTTGCCCATGCCTCCAGTACGCATACAAGTACCATGGCACAGAAACAGTCAACAAGATCAACCAAGACCAGGGTTCGAATATCATTTTTTGAATACGGAACCTGCATGCGGGGTCAACCATCCCATAAATTGCCAGAGTACAAATCGGGAGTAACAGTGCTACAGGCCCCTTGACCAAAAGCCCCAATGCAATCCAAAGCGCAACTCTTCGACCAAACTGAGCGTGTTGGCGTGAAAGTGCCCGCCAAAGATCTAAAAAAATAAGGACAAAAAATAAGCTTAAGAGTGCATCTGCTGTTGCAGTTCTGGCCATTGCCCAATGGCCAAGGCTGGTGACAGAAACAACAGCAACCACCACTGCAGCCCGATTTCCCCATTGTTCCCATGCGAATCTGGCAAGCGCCAAACTTGCAATCCAAGCAGCAAGAGCAGAGGGAAGCCGAAATGCAAATTCATTGATGCCAAAGACAGTTGAACTCAGCGCCTGCAACCAATACACGCCGATGGGTTTGTCAAACCTGTCCAACCCATTCAAGGTGGTGTGACCCCAATCGTGGGAGAGCAACATTTCGCGGGTTGCCTCAGTGAAAGCACCTTCATCTACATCAAACAGCAATGATTGATTCAGGCCGCTGAGCAACAGCGCCAGCAACACCAGCGCACCCACTGTCCAATAGTACGGTGAAGTTTGAGTGCAGTTAGACCGGTTCATACCAGCCGTCATTTGCATCAATGCATGAGTGTTTCAATGTGTGATAAGAATTAAATTTGCCAGCGTCGTAATACGTGCGCATCAAAATTTCAGCAATCACACCTGTCGTCAACAATTGCAGTCCGCTTACAACTGCAAAGAACCCCAAGAACATCAAGGGACGATTTCCAATGGACTCACCCATCAATTTAAGAACACCCAGGTAGGTCAATATCAATAAACCCAGACCTGTCACAACGCTTCCAAGCCCGCCGAAGAAATGTCCTGGACGAGATCCAAATCTTAAAAAATAGTGGATTGACAACAAATCAAGAAGAACCCTGAATGTTCGTGAGAGACCGTATTTCGACTGCCCTTTGGTGCGCGGAAAATGGGCAACTGGCAGCTCAGCCATTCTGTCTGGAGATGTCACTGTGGCAAGCCAGGCAGGTATGAAGCGATGCATCTCACCGTACAAACGAACTTTTTTAAGCACACAAGCTCTGAACGCTTTCAAACTGCAGCCCAAGTCTTGGAAATTCAAACCACTGACATTTCTAATCAAACGATTTGCAAGTTTTGATGGCAGCTTGCGAAGCCAAAATCCATCTTGTCGGTTTTGTCGCCAACCTGCAACCATGTCCAAATCTTCTGCCAGCAGTTTGTGAACTAAGGCAGGTATGTCACATGGATCATTTTGTAAATCACCATCCATTGTCACGATCACATCACCACGCGCCGCGTCAATACCCGCTTGCATAGCAGCGGTCTGTTTGAAATTACGAAGCAAGCGAATCAAGCGAATGTGTGGACCTACGCTATGAGCACTCAAGCTTAGATTAGCCCAGGTTGCATCACTGCTTCCGTCATCCACAACGATGAGTTCCCAGGCGAATGGGTAGCTCATCAATGCATGATGAACAGCCAGGATTAAGTCTCCTGCCAACTCCTCTTCGTTGTACATAGGCACAACCACAGACAGCGTGTGTACGGCCATTCCAGATGAAGACGCATTGACTTGGAGAATTGGCTTAGACATGGTTCATGTCCACTTAAGAATTCAATTTCTTCAATTTGATGGCACTCCAGATCAATGCCAAGACTGCGCCCGACAATGAAATGCTTAAGAAGAATAGGTGGGTCAAAAGAACGCTGGACATTAGATTTTTCATCTCAATCCAAGTCAGACCTAGACCACTCCAAACCCCTGCCTCATAGGTGCCCAACCCTGCTGGCCCGGTCAAGGGCAACAAAGCAGAAAGCTCACCTGTCAGCGCCCCACGCAGAGATTGAGTGTGCGTCAAACCAGTCAAATATTGAAGCATCACTGCAACAACTGTTAATTTGCACGCCCAATTCGAAAATGACCAAACCCAACCCCAAGCGTCAGAACGCTGGTGCAAGAAAGTTCGTACATGCCGGATTAAAAAATGACGTGAACGCAATAAATTCAGCCACCATTTTTTTGAGAATAGTACAACTAAAATAAAAATCAGTACACAGGCAAGCCTTGACTCCAATTGCAAAAAAGGCAACAACAAAAAAGCAATTGCTAACAGCACTACACCATCTTGAAATCGCAACCAAAGCAGGCTTCTCAAGCATTGTTGCCATGAAACATTGAGCAATTTTCGAATCAATACGGGGTAGCCTAATTCACCTACCCTGAAGGGAACGACAACGACTGCAGCATTGTGAAGAAACGTCAGGTTCAAGGCCTCCATCATTCCAATGTGCCCATAGGCTTTCCATTCGGACTGAAAGCGCAAAGCCCTGAAGGCAAAACTGCAGAGCCAACCCCAAATGCAGAAAAAAATTACATCAAGTGGAATATTCAATAAACGTGTCCACGTCAAGGACCAATCGGATTTTCTAACAAGGGCAACCAAAAGCACCACAGCAAGCGCCCAGAATGCGAGGCGAAATAACCACTTTCGCATGCGAACATGCGGTTCATAATGGCTTTCATTGAGTTGGTACTTCATAAGTGGTCTTTGACTCAAATGAGGCGTCTGAAAAAATTCTCTTTGATGAGCGATAGCGCTTTGAGCAAAGAGAGACAAGACAGAGAAAATTGGACAAATTGAACAGCAAACAACTGTGATTGCGCACTTGTGAGGTGCAGTGCAATCAAAATATGAAGAAAGATAAGAAAAACAACACCTGATTGCTTTGTGAACCATTCATTCCAAGATGAATGCTTTTCCCAATAATGTGTTGCCGCAACAACGGCAATGGCCAATCCAGCACCTGCAAAAACATCGGCAGGCCAGTGTGCGCCAACACTCACGCGCGCCCAGGCAACCAAGAGCGCAATCAGTGCAATAACTGCCAATTGCCAGTGCCTCACACCGCGAGAATGAAGCAGGGCACAAACAATCAAGCAACACGAGATGGCAGCCAAAGCATGCCCTGATGGCATTGAGCCACTGATCAAAGGGGGGTGATCGATCAGGACTAAATTGTCAGGACTCAAGACACTCGCAGGCCTGGCAACTGGGAAAATTTGCTTTAAGAGTTGGGCCACTAAGGCACCCAGGATCCATGTTTTAAGAACCCATGATGTAACTTCTCCTGGTCGACGCTCAGCCAAAAGCAAAAACAACAAGACAACCCACGCATCTCCACCCAAATTCAAGATAGACCAAAACCAAGCGGGCATGAAGGGTGTTGAATGAATGTGGAGCATCCACTCTCGATTCATCTCAGAGATCATCAACCAAAAACTAAACAACAGGCACGCAACCATCAATGCCGCGGCCCCAAGCAGGGGTTTGTTCAATTCAATTGTTCGAATTCGATTGGAAGTTCTGGATCTCATATATTTGCCGTCAACGTACCCATACATTTGCGACATATTTATTTCAGCCAAGTTTCATGACAGTGTCATGAAAGTTTTATAAATTTACGCAATGCAACGTAAAGTTCTTATCACTGGTGCAGCAGGATTTATTGGATCCCGTTTGGCCCATCACCTGCAGACCTCTGGATTCAACGTCGCAACGTGCGACATCTTTGACTTTGAGATTCAATCTTGCAATGCTGGTGATCCCCATCACCTTGATCTACTGAATCTGCGTCACGATCGAGTTATTCATTTTTTGCATCGCCAGCAGATTGAATACCATTCCTGTGATATTGCCAATTTCGAAGCTCTCATCAATTTGTTCAAACAAACAAAGCCTGATGTGGTTGTTCATTTAGCCGCTCAAGCGGGGGTGAGGCACTCCGTAAAGGCACCCATGGACTTTGTCAGATCCAATTTGCTAGGATTTGCGCATGTGCTGGACGCCTGCAGGGAGTTCAACATTGAAGAATTTTTATACGCCAGCTCTTCGAGCGTATATGGCGCGCGCACAGAGGTCCCATTTTGTGAGACAGATCGAGTCGATAAACCAGAGTCTTTCTATGCGGCTACCAAAATGGCCAATGAATTGATGGCTTACTCGTATTTCTCTCAATACAAAACGCCATCATTGGGCTTAAGGTTTTTCACGGTGTATGGCCCTTGGGGCAGGCTTGACATGGCCCCATTGCTATTTGCACAACAAATGCTTGCAAAGCAACCGATTCAACTGTATGGAAGTGGCTTGCTTCAAAGAGACTTCACATACGTTGGCGACACGGTCCATGCTGTGGGACGCTTAATAGAGTTGGGGATTTGCAAAAAAAATGTGGACATCGTGAATATCGGTCATTCAAACCCCATCGAAGTGACAAAATTTGTCAATACACTGGCAGATTGTTTGGGCGTAGAACCCATTATTGAACTTGCACCCATGCAAATTTCCGATGTGCCTTTGACCTATGCAAGTGATCAAAAACTCACAGCTTTAATCGGTGAGTGGCCCCACACACCCTTGAAAGCTGGTCTGACTGAGATGACACAGTGGCTCAGCACTTGGCATCAGCCTTAGAAACGTCTACTGTTTTATTTTTAAAACAAAATGACTTTATTTCAAAAAAGCATCAAGCAAGAACTCACACGAAATTTTGGGGGGTCCACAGTTGTTCTCTTCACCATCGTGATGACGATCATGCTCGTCCGAATTATGGGTCAAGCTTCAAAGGGGCAAGCAGACCCTGCAGAAATTATTTTGTTGATTGGCTTGAATGGGATTGGAAATTCTGGGCCCATATTGACATTGAGTTTGTTTGTCTCGATCGTCTATACCTTTTCCAGAATGTATCTCGACAGTGAGATGGTGATTTGGTTTTGCAGCGGTATGAGTTTGTCCCATTTTCTCAAACCACTCTGGAAATTTTGTTGGCCCGTTATTCTCCTCATCTCACTTCTTGCCATCTGGGCATGGCCTTGGAGTAATATTCAAACACAATATTTAAAAGACAAATTTGAGAGCAGAAGTAACATTGAACGCGTATCTCCAGGTCAATTTCAAGAGTCTGCATCGAATCAAATGGTGTTTTTTGTTGAGAAAAAGAAAACCGATGAGGTTGCCAACAGCGTATACATTTCAAAAATTGAAAAGCATGTTGAAACGATAACTACCGCCAAAACAGGTGTCATGGAGTGGATTCATTCCGACAAATTTTTATCTCTGAATCATGGCCAACAAACCATCATCAATCATGAGACTGGCGAAGTGCGGGTGACAGAATTTGAGACCTTCAAGTTTTGGCTAGATCCTGTGGGTCGAACATTATTGACTGGCTTGCAAAGTCAAATGTTAAGTACGATTGAATTGGTCATGAGTTCGGAGAACATAAACCGCGGAGAATTATTTTGGCGGTTAGGTTTATTCTTAGCTGCCATCAATCTGTCCATGCTAGCGGTTCAACTTGCGAGTATCAACCCAAGGGTTGGACGAAGTTACTCCCTTGCACTGGCCTTGCTGTGCTTTGTAGGTTATTACAACATGATCACCATAGGCAAGCGTCTCATTGCCGATGGCATGATTTCATTCGGTGTCATGATGCTTTTGCTGCATGGCACAGCAAGCTTGATTATTTTAATTTGGTATTTGCATACCGAATTTAATTTGCACTGGCGAAGGTTCATTCCCACTTTTAAACGTGCCCAACATGCGCCAATTGCAAACTGAATCCGCATTTTCAAAAGACCTGCATGCGCTGCTGTTTTCCTGTGTTATTTTCGGAATTTTTGGACTACCAAAGCCAGTGTCTGCCCAGGAAAGCAGCACCAAGATCAGTGCGCAGACGGAGGGTTCAGAAAAACTCAACTACACCTTTGGAATTCGACTCAAAACAACGGACATGGCCCTTTTGAAAGAAACGGCTCGCTTAAGACCTGTCCTTGGACTTAGCTACGGCAAATGGCGATTGGGTATAGGAGACGGTCAGGATTGGTTAGGATTTAGTCAGTTTGGAAAAGAGCCCTCTCTTAGCTATCAATTGCTTGAAAAAAGCAATCTGACTTTGGGGCTTTCCATGCGCATTCATAACGTCAACACTGGCGAAGCTTATGATGTGTTTGAAAACGGCAAAAAAACGCTTCGCACCCGGGTCATGGCCAACCACAAAATCAATCGCCGCTGGAGTCTGGGGCTCGATTGGACACAGGATGTTCTGAACAAAGGTGACAGCAGCACGATCAATGCAGGCTTGTCGTATGCATGGCCCGTTTTCTCACAAAGTGAATTGATCCTTAATCTTGGCAGTACATGGGCCACTGCAGAACACTGGAGAAACTCCGAAATGCTGGGGGCATCTTCAACAGACAACGCCCCTGCCAGAACGGGATTTGGAAAACTCAATTCAGGCTTGACCTTTAAGCAATCCATTTCACGCCATTGGGCTTGGTATTCGTCTTTTGGCGTTTCACGTGACATTGCTGAACTGCGAAAAATTCAAGGCTCACGAGAAGTTGTCACAGGTCAAATAGGTATCTTGTATTTTCAACGGTAAAAAAATAGACACATTCTTGATTATTCTCAACCGCATCCGGCCTAATGGAAAATCTCTGTTTAATATCTGTGATGCTTGATGGCATCGAGCATGACTTCTTCGACTTGATCAGAAATTTGGCACCAATCCAATTGGACCAACTGGTTGCGGGTGCTGGCGCTGACTTGCGCCAGCAAGCCCTTTGTGAGAATGACCTCTCTGGCTTTGGCGGCAAAAGCCTCAGGATTTGATTCCGGTATCAACCATCCATTGACACCTGGTTTGACCCAGTCCATCGCCGCAGCGCAATCAAATGCCAACACGGGCAAGCCACTGGCCAAGGCCTCTAAAGTTACGTTGCCAAATGTTTCTGATTGACTAGGAAAAACAAACAAATCAGAACTTGCATAGTAAACGGCCAATTTGTCCTGGGTGAGCATGCCTGGAAATATGGCATCAGGGCAACGTCGTTTGCATTGCTCTCGCATCGGCCCATCCCCCACCAAGACCAGTTTGACGTCAGCCCCTGAAGCCACAAGTACTTCATAGGTCGCCAACACTTGTTCTAAATTTTTCTCAGGCGCCATACGGCCCACAGATATCAAAATAACCGTATTGGGAGTAACTTGCCAGGTTGCTCGCAATGCCTCATCTCTTTTTTTGGCATTGAACAATTGAGTGTCAACACCGCGCGAGACAACTTTTAAATTTTGAAAGCCATTGCTCTCTAATGTGAATTTTAAATCCTTGGTTGGAACCATTGTACAAGCTGTCGCATTGTGAAATTTTCTCAAATACGCAACAATAGGCTTTCGCATCCAGGACAGTCCGTAATGCTTGCTGTAACTTTGAAAGTTAGTCCGAAAATCTGAGGTGACTGGCAGTTTCAAAACTTTTGCGGCCTGCAATGCTGACCAGCCAAGAGGCCCTTCGGTTGCAATGTGCACGATATCGGGTCGACGCACTGACCAAGCCTTCACCAAGGTTTTTTTACTGGGAAAACCCAACTTCAAATCCGGATAATGAGGAATGGGCATGCCACGCATCAAAACCTCTTCTAAACTTGAATCACGTATAGCAGAATCAAATTTATCTTGACGAGGCCGGATTAATTGCAAGTCATGATTTTTTAAACACAATCCTTGAACCAATTTTGCCAAGGTCACGGCAACACCATTGACTTCAGGTGGCCACGTCTCGGTCACCACCGCTATCCGCAACGATGGGCGTGATGCTGGATAGTCTTCGACAATGAGTGGCAGCTGATGAGTATTGTCCATGCGCCTATCATGGGTTAATCAAATAACAAATTGATGACAATTTGAAGCAAAAATTGGATGGCGATTCAGTGACAAGCAGTATCTGTCATTGAAATTTCATCAATTTAAGCAATGATTTCATCAAAGCGGCTTGCGAGCTTTTGTCCTTCAACTCAGGAGATCAAGTGAACAATTTTTTTGAAGCCTTACAAATTCAGCGGTTTGATGACCACCGGTACTACCATCACAGTCGCATCAATCAGTCTTTGCACTTCATCAGTGCCATCAGCTTTTTGGTGGCTTATGTGATGCTCTTCATCGATCCTGTTTGGTCTGCACTCATTGCATGGTTGGTTTCCATGACAACCCGTCAATCTGGACACTTCTTTTTTGAACCCTTGGGATACGACGAAGTCAACCAAGCCACGCAGGAGCACAAGGAAGAAATTAAAGTCGGCTACAACCTGAATCGAAAAATTGTGCTCTTGAGCATCTGGGCCATGCTGCCCATGGCTTTGTACACCCAGCCTGGACTATTTGGCCTTGTTGAAACATGGAACACTTGGACAGATTTGATCCGCCAAATTGGTGCCTCCTGGTTAATTTTGGGTGTAGCAGGCTTGGTATTCCGTACTGTGCATCTGTTCTTTATCAAAGACATTCAAACTGGCTTGGTCTGGATGTGCAAAATCTTGACCGACCCTTTTCATGACATCTATCTCTACCACAAAGCACCTTTATATTTGCTGCGTGGAGAAATGATCGATGCCAGCCCTAAGATGATCAAATAGTTGTTATTGAAAAAACATCTCTTTAAATATTTGACGCTTAATCAGCTTGTTAGTCATCTGGGGAGGGTGCCAAAACCACCCCCCCTCTTCCATTTCATGACACGCACTGACAAATCGGGATAAGACTGCCTGAAAGTCAGCATCCGAGTAGTTCAAACTGAAAATTAGCCGACCTGTTCCCACCCAACTTAGCGCCAGACCATGCGAGCGCAGAAAGTATTGAAGCATCCAGTTGTAACGACAAGGTTCTGTGTAATAAAGACTCCAGACACTGGACATATTGGCAGCTCGCAATGGAAATCCATTTTGCGCCATCGACTCGTTGAATTTGATTCGCCTTTCATTCCATCTTTCATCAAGCCCTTCGTACACCGATAAGCATTCTTGAGTTTCTAGTTTTTCCAAGAAAACCGACATTGACCCCATCACATGAGGGTGCGCATTGAAAGTGCCCCGAGCAAAGCATACGTCTGCGGGACGAGAAGGCCTGAACCTTTTCATCAAATCTGAACGTCCACAAACAACGCCAACTGGCAAACCCCCTCCCAGAGTCTTGCCGTAAGTCACCATGTCGGCTTTAACGCCAAAATATTCTTGCGCACCGCCTTTGGCCAACCGAAAACCCATAAAGACTTCGTCAAATATGAGAACAATGCCTTTTTCTGTGCACACACGCCTCACATCTTTCAGCCAAGCTGTATAGGTTTGGCGTTCGTAACTGGCTTTACGACTACTGTCCACCAAGGAAGAGTCAGCAGGCGCACCTTGATTCAAATGCAATGCCTGCAAGGGGTTGATCAAAACGCAAGCAATGTCGTTTCGAGTTCTCAACACATGCAAACTGTTTGCATGCATGTCGCGCAGGGTATAGGTTTCTCGCGGAGGCATGGGGTTGCCTGGCCCAGGCTGTACATCTTCCCACCATCCGTGGTAGGCACCACAAAAGCGAACCAAATTCTTGCGCTGGGTGTGGTAGCGTGCCAAACGAACAGCTTGCATGACGGCTTCTGTACCCGACATGTGAAACGACACCTCATCAAGACCAGAAATTGATTTGAGTTTTGAAACATTGTCCAGAACACAGGGGTGATACGCCCCTAAAGTTGCCCCGAGGTTTTTGACCTTTTCAGAGCCTTCATGCATGCACGCTTTGTAAAAGTCTGCGCCAAATACATTCACACCATAGGACCCTGTTAAATCAAAAAAGCGTTGACCATCCAGATCTGTCACATAGATGCCATCTGCGGACTGTATAAATGCCCCAACTTTCAAATTCTCTCGCACGATGGGACTGAACTGAAAGGGAACTCTGTAAGCACCTGTGAATTGAAGATCAGAAATTATTTCACGTGCCTGCCCTGTCATGGCAATGCTCAGGGGATGTTTAGATTGCAATGTTTGAGCTAAAGAATAAAACGAATTTTCTCTCTGCTGAGCAATCAATTTAGGCGCATCGTCACAGGCAAAGAATTTTTCTTGATTGAATTCATAACCCGGCAACCACGAAGCCACACGTTTGGCCATGCGTGAATGCCCCGTTAAAGAAGGATGTTTCGCACGAGAGAGGTCTAGGCGTTTTTTAGCGATTGGCAATACAAGCGCCAATACTCCCAAAGTAATTAAAAGTTGAGCGGTCACTGGACAGTCTTATGGAAGTGAATCAAGTCATTGTTTTATTTAATTTTCGTGACAAACAAATGAAATGAAAAATATCATTCACAGATTGGTATCCCAAGAGGATTTGAATTTTTTGCTGACCAATCGCATTCCAAGAATGACACTGACGCGATTCATGGGGTGGTGGAGTCAAATCAAAAACCCTTGGATTCGGGATGCCTCCATTGGCGTTTGGAAATTATTTTCAGATTTAGATTTAAGCGATGCTGAAAAAACACACTTTGACAGCATGCATGACTGCTTTACCCGAGCGCTCAAACCGGGTGCACGCACCATTGACAGTCGCGATCAAATTTTATGCAGCCCCTGTGATGCCATTGTGGGTGAATGCGGGCAGATTGATACCACCCAAGTATTTCAAGCCAAAGGATTTCCTTACACGCTGAGCAGTTTGATGGGTTTCAGCGCCAGAACCGGTGAGTTGGTGGAATCCGTGAAAAACGGAACTTATGTGACTTTGCGCTTAACCGCCAGCATGTACCACCGCTTTCACGCACCCGCCAACGCCAAGCTAGAGCACGTCACGCACATCTCGGGAGACACCTGGAATGTCAACCCCATTGCGCTGAAACGGGTTGAGCGCTTGTTTTGCAAAAACGAACGCGCCATATTAAGTCTTCGACTTTCTGATGGCACTCCTTTGATCATTGTTCCTGTTGCAGCAATTTTGGTCGCCAGTTTGCGTTTGCATGCCATTAATTTGTTACTGCACATCGGATACAACGGGCCCCACGAAATTCCATGTGCCGTTCATGTCAGCAAAGGCGAAGAAATGGGCTGGTTTCAGCATGGCTCAACCATTTTGGTATTTGTACCTCCTGGCTACCGACTTGCCAATGGCATTGAGACGGGTACACGCATTCAAATGGGCAATGCTCTTCTGGAAAAAATTCAATGACGCATTTAGCATTTCCATATCGGCTGGCAGTGTTCTGCATATTTTTTCTTGGCGGGTGTGCGCCTTATACCGAAAAATATGCAGATTCCAATTTACCCCTACAGATAAGCATTCTTGCCTTCAATGATTTACACGGCAACTTAGAACCGCCTCACTTGAGTGTTCATGAAACTGTCGAAGGAAAAATAATTGAAGTTCCTGCAGGTGGAATTGCTTATTTGGCCAATGCGATTGATCAACTCAAAAAGCAACACCCATTGAACGCGGTGGTATCTGCAGGCGACATGATAGGAGCTTCTCCGCTGATTTCCGCTATGTTTTTAGATGAACCTACCATTGAAGCTGTCAATGCCATGAGAATCGACTTCAACGCGATAGGAAATCATGAGTTTGACAAAGGCTTTGCTGAGTTGAAGCGAATGCGCGAAGGTGGGTGCAGCCAGCACACCCGCATGCAGCCATGCAAAGTCAATAAAGATTTTGCGGGCGCTACTTTCGAATTTTTGGCAGCCAATGTTAAAAATGACAATGGTCAAACAATTTTTCCAGCCTATGGCATCAAGATATTCAAGCAAGGCAAACACCAGGTGAAGGTTGGATTTGTTGGAATGACTTTGAAAGGCACGCCGAACATTGTCACGCCGGAAGGCGTCAAAGGTTTGGTGTTTGAAGACGAGGCTTCTACCGCCAATGAGCTGGTACCGGTTCTCAAAGCACAAGGCGTTTCAGCTTTGGTCTTGGTGATTCATGAAGGAGGCACAGTTCAAGGTGGCCCTAACGACAGCAACTGCCCAGGATTGACTGGTGACATCGTTCCCATTTTGCATCGACTCGATCCTGCCTACGATGTTGTGGTTTCAGGGCACACGCACCGTGCTTACACCTGTGACTTCAAAAAATTCAATCCTTCAAAATCATTTTTACTTTCAAGTGCGGGTCAATACGGAAGTTTGCTCACACACATTGATTTGAAAATCGACCCAATACGCCAACAAGTGGTTTCCAAATCAGCCCACAATGTGATCATCCAGAGCGAGTCATTTACCAACAGCGCGGGTGTACAAATCAAGAATACGCGGGCCTTGCCTCAATTCATAAAAAATCAAGAAGTTCAACGCATAGTTTCAGTTTACCAAGAAGCCTCCGCATTGGAGACCCAAAGGCCTGTCAGCCATTTGCCGCAGTCAATCACACGCCAGGCCTCTGCGTCCCGCGAAACCCCCCTTGGCAACTTGATTGCCGATGCGCAATGGGCTGCCACTGCTGCGCCTGAAAATGGAAATTCTGATTTTGCGTTGATGAACCAAGGAGGGGTACGAGCTGATTTGCTGATTCAAGTTGGCGGGGGCACTGTCAACTACGGGCAGCTTTTCAAAATTCAGCCTTTTTCTAATTATTTGGTAGTCAAAAGTTTCACGGGGCTTCAGATCCAAGAAATGTTGGAGCAGCAATACAGCAACCCACAACGGCTTCGAATTTTGTTGCCTTCTTCCAATTTGCGCTATCAAGTTAATATGGAAAACGCAGCAGGCCACCGAGTTTCACAGATAAGCATCAAAGGCTTGCGTCTTGAGCCTACCCAAATTTACCGCATCACGATGAATAATTTCTTAGGATCAGGCGGCGATGGCTTTGGTATTTTCAAGGCAGGCGTGCTTGTTTTCAGTGGCGGTCTGGACGTCGACGCATTGGTCGACTACCTTGTGCAACATCCCGGCATCCCTCCCCCTTCAACCGATCGAATTACGCGCATGTAACAAATAGGTTTTTAGTTGTAAAAACCTCAAATGGACACAGCAAAATAAATTGCGTTCAATTTGTAACATCGCCGTCACACAAACTGGATACGCTAGAGTTTTCAAGCAACTATCGTTTCAGCTTCATGCGTCAGTGGCAAAAAATTACTCAGAAAAAAGCTCGCATTGAAATCATTCCAATGATTGATGTGATGATGTTTTTGCTTGTCTTTTTCGTCCTCATCAGCGTCAATGTGATCCCAGCATTGGGCATCAAAACTCAACAACCAAACTCCTCTCAAACCCAGTCTCTTAAAACGCCGGATATTCAAGTCATTGTGACTTTAGGAAAAGATGGTGAGATTCAAATTGACGGGAAAAATGTAAGCCTGCAGCAAATGGTCTCAGCCATCAGGGCCAAGACTGGCAGCAGTGCAACAGCAGCAGTGATAGTCAACAGCGACAAGGGGGCTGAGGTACAAACTTTGGTCGATGTGATGGACGAGATCAAAGCCAGTGGTTTGGGCAAAGTTTCTTTGGCCACACGACAACGCCAATAAGCCATGTGGAACGACCGCTTGAATGACCAACGCCACAAGCTTTCCAGCCTGGGCTCACTCTTGATGGTCGGCATGGTTTGGTCTTTCGGTCAGAGTATTTCAACAGTGAGTTCATCTGCAGTGTTTGACGCCATTGAGCTGACAACCACCCAGCTTGAACCCGCACCGAAAACATTGGTGAATATTCGGCCTGTTGCAATTGAAAAATCACTACAGAAAATAATTTCAAATGTTGCCAGTTTGCCCCCTAGCAACCATTCAATTTTTGACAAGCACGACAGCGCCCCCCCAGCGCCCAGCAGCAGCGAACTTGTTAAACCCTCGCCGCCCACCACAGTCACAACTGTGGTTGCTCAAGCGCCCATGCCTGAACCCATCAAGACTACAACGCCTGCGCCTGCGCCAGTTTCATCTGCCAACATCGAAGCATCCTTTGTGGTCACGCTCAGGGCATTGTTGAATGAAAACAAACGCTACCCAACAGGACGTGAGGCCAGTTTGCAAAGGCCCAGTGGGAAGGCCAAAGTTTGGTTTGTTTTAACTCGAAGTGGCAGTTTGCAAGAGGCTGGCATCGAAGATTCCAGCCATTCAATTATTTTAGATTCTGCTGCTTTGGCAACTGTTCGTAGAACACAGTTTTCTGGCTGGCCTGAAGGCAGTTGGCCTGGACAAATGCAGCACCGATTCACTGTCACGCTTGACTTTACACCCGTCAGTTAATTTTATTACTTCACCATTAGGATTTTTCATGAAGAATTTTAAACTTACACCTCTCGCACTCCTTGTGAGTCTGGCTGTCACATCACCTCATTTGCTAGCCCAGCAAGTCACCGATGTGGGCCGCATCAGCGTTGAGAGCTTGCCAGGCGGCAGCGATTCAGGCTTGATCATTCAAGAAGAAACACCTAAAGCGCGCAGCTCAGTCAATCGGCAATTCTTGGACAAACTCAATCCAACTGCCAATTCGTTTCAAGCCATTGAGTTGCTGCCAGGCGTGAACACTTTCAGTTCAGATGCGACTGGTTTGTTTGGCGGCGGTATACGCGTGCGCGGTTTTGCTGGTGATCAAATTGGCATGACGATCAATGGCGCTCCTGTCAATGACTCAGGGAACTTTGCTGTATATCCTCAGGAATACACAGACACAGAGAATTTATGTGAGGTCTTTGTCACTCAGGGCTCAACCGATACCGATGCACCTCACGTGGGGGCTTCTGGTGGCAACTTGGGCATGGTCACATGTGCTCCTAAAGATAAATTTGGGTTTCGTGCAGCACAGTCAGCCGGTCAATTGAACTTCAACCGAACATTTCTTCGCGTTGACACAGGCAAAATTGGCCCCAGTGATTTAAAAGCTTTCGTGTCCTACTCTAAAGCGACCGCCAACAAATTCAAAGGTCCGGGCGGAGCTGATCGTGAACACATCGACATGGCTGCTGAAGTTCGGCCCAATGCAGATGTCTTTTTAAGCGCCAGTGTGTTGTACAACAATGCACTGAACAACAACATCCGCAGCATGACCAATGCAAATATTGCGCAGTACGGTCGAAGCTTTGATTTCAGCAGTATCGCCCCAGTTCACCTCACACCGGTTGCAGGAACTGCTCAACTTGAAGCATCGCCAGCTGATGGGTATTACAAATTCAACATCAATCCATTTCGGAATTACCTGTTCACCAGCAAAGCTGAGTTCAAAGTCAATAAAGATTTGACTGTCAGTGCAGAACCCTACTATTGGTCTGGATACGGCACCGGTGGCGGCCAACTTCAATTGCTAACCGAGGGTGGAACTGGCACCATGGCCACGCGCGTCAGAGACATCAACGGCGATGGCGACACACTGGACAAAGTATTGACCTACGGCAGCAGCGTGACCGAGACAAGTCGACCCGGCGTGACATTCAAGGCCAATTACCGCATTGACAATCACAATATCAATGCAGGCTATTGGATGGAACGCGCAGTTCACCGCCAAACTGGCCCGCGTGTCACTTTTGACAATGCCGGAAATTCTTCCAACACATGGCTGGACAATTCTGCAGCATACATACTTCGCCCTGACGGAAAAGCCTACCAAGCACGTGATTGGAAGACCATCAGCAGCGGATCTTCTGCGTACGTGCAAGACAGTATCTCCTTAATGCAAGATAAATTATTCGTGCAAATCGGTTTGCGAAATTCAAGCATCGAGCGTGACTTCATCAACTATGCAAACTCCGGCACCTATGGCGTGGGTCGTGCAGATTTGGATTACGAAATCAAGCGCACTTACAGCAAAGTTTTGCCCAGCGCAGGCATCAAATACAACATAGACGCTCAAAAATCAATGTTCTTCAACGTTGCAGAAAACTTCAGAGCACCTTCAAACTTTGTTCTTTCAAATCTCTTAACCGGAGGCACTGTGGCCAACGGTGTTTTGACTGGTTCAACCCTGCGAAATCCAACTGTTGGCATTGAATCATCCACCAACATGGATTTGGGTTATCGCATGCAAACCAAGGACACGAGCTTTTCGGGCTCGGTGTTCATGGTTAACTTCAAAGACCGTATTGCTGCAGCTTGGGACCCCATCTCCCTTTCTTCCCTAGACTACAACGTAGGCAATGTGACGCTCAAGGGTATTGAAGTGGAGGCAGGTCAAAAAATTAACAACAACTTTTCGGTGTACGCATCTTTGACATACACAGAAAGTTTGATAAAAAATGACCTGAAGGTATCAGCCTCGTTGACAGAAGCAACTGCTGGCAAAGAACTGCCAGACACACCGAAACTTCTCGGTGCGATTGCGTTGAGCTACAAAGAAGGCCCATGGTTTGGTCATTTGACTCTCAAGCACACGGGCAAGGCCTACTCCACATTGGTGAACGACCAATTCATGGACCCCTATACCTTGCTTAATTTATCAGCAGGTTATAAGTTGCCAAGTACCGCGTTTTTCAAATCTCCTGAAATTCGCTTCAACATAGACAACTTGTCCAATGTTGATTACAAACGCATCAGCTCGCCAAGTGGCTCGAGTTTCACGACACGCTCATTGGCCCTTGGCACTCTGTCTGGGTCCAACCCCAGCTACAACATCGGTGCGCCGCGGTTTTCAAGTGTGACCTTACGCTCTGACTTCTAAAGGCTCTACCATGATGCTTTTATTGCACGATGCGTCTTTGTACTTGCTGTACTTCGCATTGGCTGTGGCTGTCTTTTTGACCATTGAGCGGGTTATTTTTTATAACCACGCTCATGGCCAAATTCAAAATCTTTTGCAGTCACTTCACACCAAGACGGCGTTGCCCGAATTCAAATCAGGGGGTGTAGGCGCCGTGGTAGCAACAGCATTTGCCAATGGACTTCGACCATCAGCTTCTCAAAAGATGGCCGAAGACGTGGCTGAGCAAGCTTTCATTCGCGTTCAGCACAAACTCAACCAACACCTTTGGGTGCTCGATACCATTGTCACTGCAGCACCCTTGCTTGGCTTGCTTGGAACAATTTTGGGCATTTTTGACACCTTCACTGCTTTAGCAAAATCAGGCATTTCAGACCCTCAAGGTGTCAGCGCTGGCATCGGAACCGCCTTGCTCGCCACAGCCATTGGAATTGGAACTGCGCTAATTTGCCTCGTGATCTACAACGGGTTCATGGCCTGGGTGGAAAAATTAGGAGATGAAACCAAGTTGGCGTTGCTAGAAATGTCAAATCAAGCCGCTTGAGTTTGAGTTAGTTGAATGATCTTGTCAGCCAATCAATGCACGGCATTGATGCAGTTTTCCAATGAGGTCAAAAATCCAAGGAAGCGTTCCCAAATGAAGCCCATGCTGAAGCAACTGGCAAACACGTCCTTGCTCATGCTCAGCATGCTGAGCCTTTGTTCTTGCTCGATTCAAAATCAACTACTGCGCCAAGCAGGTAATGCATTGGCAAGCGAAACTCAGGCTCAAGAAGAAGATCTTGAGTTCACGCAGCATGCCAGCGCATATCACCTCAAGCTATCAGAGTCCGTTTTGGAAAAAATTCCAGACCATCTGCCTTTGGCTGAATCTGTGACGCGTGGATTCGCGCAATATGCTTACGCTTTCATGTTGGACGAAGCTGATCGGACGCAGGCTACAGACAGCAAACGCGCAAACGTGCTACGGATTCGGGCTGCCAAAATGTTCACACGGGCCAAGGACCATGGTTTAAGAGCATTGGAGATGGCTGTACCCGGATTCAAAAATGCCTTGCATCAAAATGACTCCATGCTTCCTCCGCTATTGAACAATTCCTTAACGGGCATCACTTATTGGACAGTTGCGTCTTGGGCTGGTGCCATCTCACTTTCAAAAGACCAGCCTGAGCTTGTCGCTGATTTTCCTGTGCTGCTCAAACTGGCCGACCAGGCTTGGCAAATTCAGCCTGGCTATGGCGATGGCGCTTTGGCAAGCTTAATGGGCACTCTTGAATTGTCCAGACCCGGAGGTTCATCACAAAAAGCATTGGCTTATTTTGATTCGGCCATTGCCTTGTCACCCGCGATGCCTTCTGCCTACCTGGCCAAGGCTGAAAATTGGGCCGTCACCGTTGGCAACAGAGATGCCTTTGTCGAATTATTAAAAAAAGCCATTGAAAACGGCCGCAAAAACACCAATCTGACCAGCAGCATCATGTTGCGGCGCGCTGAATGGCTCTTAAGCTGTGTCGATGATTTTTTTAACTGATTTGAATTAGCAAAGTAAAAATGCACAACTCCTTTTTAAAAATAATTGTTTTATTTTTCTTCGCCTTCATTACGAAGACTGGATTTGCTGCAGAGGCGCAGCTCAAAATTGGGTCTTTGATTCCTAAAAACTCTCTTTACCATCGTCAATTGATGGAAATTGGGGATGTTTGGAAAAAAGGTCAATCAGGTTCACCACGATTCTTGGTATTTACCGATGGCAGTCAGGGCGGGGAGGCAGAGATGGTGCGACGCATGCGGATCGGTCAATTGCAAGCCGCTCTTTTATCTGTTGTCGGATTGCGCGAAATTGAGCCCTCGATTTCCGCACTTCAGTCCTTGCCATTGGCATTCAAATCCTGGGAAGAAGTTGACTACGTTCGTGAAAAAATGCGCCCCGCCATGGAGAAAAAATTCCTTGAAAAAGGATTTATTGTCCTTGCCTGGGGTGATGCGGGGTGGGTCAGATTTTTTTCAAAACAAGCAGCTTTTCGCCCGAATGACTACAAAAAAATGAAATTTTTTGCTTGGGGATCTGAATTGGAACAACAAGAAATTATGAAAAATTTAGGCTACACACCTGTCCCTTTGGAGCCAGCGGACATTCTGCCTTCGATTCAAACCGGCATGATCAATGTTGTTCCGTCTACACCCTATTTTGCGTTGGCCAGTCAGATCTACAACACGGCACCTCACATGCTGGAAATCAACTGGGCCCCCATTGTGGGCGCACTGGTCATGAACAAAAAAACGTGGGATGAAATGCCGCTTGAATTACAAAATTCAGTGAAAAGCGCCAGCGATTCCGCCGGCAGCATGATCCGCGTCCAAGCCAGACTTGAAGTTGAACAAGCCGTGGAGGCCATGCGCAAAAGAGGCTTGCAAATCAACAAGCCTTCTGAAGAACAACTGCGTGAGTGGAATGAATTGGCAGAAAATTTATATCCCAAAATTCGAGGAAAAATGGTCCAAGCAGAAACATTCGATGAGGTGTTCAAGCACCTCAAAGCGTTTCGCCATCTCAACACCCATTCTTCCAAATGAAATTTGTTTGGACTCAATTTCGCAATGCTGATGCAAGGATGGCATGCCTTGCCCTTGTAGCGATGGCCTTGATCCCGGTGCTGGAGGTTTTAATTCGGCCTTTTCAAGGCAAAGGCATTGAAAACGCGCCTGTTTTGGTGCAACACCTGGGTTTGGTGTTTTCAATGATGGGGGCCATCGTTGCAGAGCGGAACGGTCACTTGTCAGCTCTGGGCTGCGCATGGAAGCATTTCAAAAACCCTTGGACTCGGCCTTTGATGCGTGGATTGACTTACGCGGGCTCGTCCTTCATTTGCGGTCTTTTGATGGCTTCCAGTTGGGGCCTGTTGCTGACTGAAATTGAATCGGCCAAGGTCATTGCCTATAGTGTGCCGGTTTGGTTTTTCCAGCTCTTTTTACCCATAGGTTTCTTGTTTTTGGGGATTCATTTGGGAATGCGCAGTCATGACCACGCGCTTGTCAAAGTTGTTATTTCAGTGATTGCCACTTTATTGGGAGCCGCCATAGGTGCCAACCTGAATTCTATATTTGTTTATTTTTTACCCTGCCTTTTTTTCTTATTGTTATTGCTTTCATTAGGGGCACCAATTTTTGTTGTCTTAGGTGGCTTAGGTTTGCTTTTGTTGAGCAAAGAAGATCTACCTCTGGCGTCTTTGGCGCTGTCGCATTACCAAATCACGGTCAATCCTTCTTTGCCTGCTTTGCCTTTATTTACCTTGGCCGGCTTAATTTTCGCCACAACCCAAGCGGCCCAAAGGTTAAGCCATCTATTTACCGCCATTTTTGGTTCAGGGCAGCGGGGTACAGTCTTGGCCGTAGCGTTCTTGTGCACTTGTTTTACTGCACTGACCGGTGGCAGTGGTGTCACGATCTTGGCGATGGGGGGCCTTTTGCTTCCCTTGCTGTCCAAGTCTAATTACCCAGAGAAAACCGGCATTGGATTAATCACCAGTGCCAGTGCACTGGGCGTCTTGCTTGCGCCTTCAGTTCCATTGATCATGTATGCCGTCATTGCCAGAGTTCCCATCAACACCATGTTTTTAGCAGGGTTGATACCGGCATTTGTGATGATTTTTTTCTTGGTTATTTTTGGTGGTTTTTTGCGCCCTACTTTTGGCGGGAACAATCCAGAGCCAATGCCGCCCCCTGTACGAACTGAACAGCTTAAAAATGCTTTTTGGCAGGCCAAATGGGAATTGCTGGCGCCGGTTGTAGCGATTGGGTCTTTGGTAAGCGGATTAGCGACCCCGACCGAAGGAGCCGCGCTCACCACTGCCTACGCAGTCGTGACTCAAGGCGTTTTTTTGAAAGAATTAAATTTGCAAAAACTTTTTCATTGCCTGACACAAACCGCTCAAATCATTGGTGGAATTTTGTTGATCATGGGCATGGCCTTGGGCCTTACTAATTTCCTCATCGATGCCGGCATTCCTGATTTGGCAATTGATTGGGTGCAGTCATTCACGCGCAATAAATATGTTTTCCTTTTGGCATTGAATATTTTCCTGTTAGCTGCTGGTGCACTGATGGAAATTTATGCGGCCATCATCGTCTTGGTGCCGCTCCTTTTGCCATTAGCACTGAGCTACGGCATCGACCCGGTTCACTTTGGAATTATTTTTATCGCCATTTTGGAAATTGGATTTCTATGCCCTCCTGCAGGCATGAATCTTTATTTTTCCAGCGCTGTTTTCAACAAACCATTGGGACAAGTTGCCTCTTCGGTTGTTCCTGCAGTGATTGCCATATTCCTTGGCTCTATGACACTTTCATGCTTTCCCTTTTTGGTTAAAGCAGTGCCAAATTTCTTTGCCTCAGGATTTTGAAGTTTGTTTGATGGGCAAATGACTCAGTCAACAGCCTTTAGGGCTGCATTGAATTGCTCCAACCTCAAATTTTTATTTTTTGCCGAAAACTCTTGCTGGCACCAAGTTTGACAAAAACAGTTGACAGGCTTGTTTCCAACTGAAGTCCATGGCCCTCGCTCTGGCTTGTGCGCGAGGTATCAGCAACGCCAATTTCGAGGCTTGAGCCAGATCGTGCTGTAAGACGCCGCCCAAAACTTCCCCAGACCGTTGGGTCAGAACTTCCGTGGGGCCGTCTACAGGAAAGGCCGCAACCGGGGTTCCGCAGGCCATGGCCTCAAGCATGACCAGACCAAAGGTTTCATTTCGACTTGGGAAAACAAATACATCGGCTGCAGCATAAATTTTGGCCAAGTCGGGGCGTGACAACAAGCCCAACCAAGTCACACCTGGATAACGCGCCTGCAGGTCATTGGCCAAGGGCCCTACCCCGCAAACTACCTTGCTGCCATGGAATGGCATTTGCAAAAAAGTTTCGATGTTTTTTTCATAGGAAACTCGGCCCACAAATATACCGACAGGCTTGGGCAAATGCGCCAGCGCGCTATGGGTTCCGGCTTTTTCCGCATATTGAAACAGGTCGACATCGACTCCATGCGTCCAAGATTTTAAATTTTTAAACCCTTTTTCTTCAAGCAAGGCCTGAACACCCAAAGTAGGCACCATGACGCCCGATGAATGTTTGTGAAAGTGCTTGAACAAGGCATAACCCAAGGACAAAGGCAGCTTCAATGCGGCCTTCAATATTTCAGGAAACCGGGTGTGATACGCTGTCGTGAATTGCCAACCTTGCTCTATGCAAATGGATCTTGCTGCCCAGCCCAAAGGGCCTTCCGTGGCGATGTGAACCGAGTCTGGTTGCGACAAACGCATGAGGCGTTTGAGCTCTTTTTTGGGCCGCACAGCCAAATCGATTCCTGCGTAACCTGGGCAAGGGCGTGTCTTGAAATAACCCGGGTGAACAACTTCAACAATGTGACCAGCGGTCCGCATTTCTCTGACCAACTCAACCAATGTGGTGACTACTCCGTTGACTTGTGGCTCCCACGCATCGGTGACCAACAAAAGCCTCATGTCGCTAAGGCCAGCACTTCAGGCTTTGCGCTGGGAACCTGTGCGAATGGATCGAAGTAGAGTATTTCCAATTTCCCATCGGGATGCTCTACAAGTGCCGTGAGGCTCTCGACCCAATCGCCATCATTGCAATACAAAATTCCGTTGATGTTTCGAATTTCCGCATGGTGAATATGCCCACAAACCACACCGTTGTAGCCCATTTTTTGGGCCTCATGTGCAACCGCCACTTCGAAATCCGAAATAAAGCTGACAGCCTTTTTCACTTTCAACTTCAAGTAGGCAGAAAGAGACCAATAGGGCAAGCCCATGCGTGCTCGCAAGTGGTTGAGGTAACGATTTAATTTCAATGCCAATTCGTACAGCGTGTCGCCCACGTAGGCGAGCCATTTCGCAAACTGAATCACCCCATCAAAGTAGTCGCCATGGACAACCCAAAGCTTACGGCCATCTTTTGTAATGTGAACAGCCTCCTCAATGACTTCAATGCCACCAAATGAGTGATCCAAAAATTGGCGTGCAAATTCATCGTGATTGCCGGGCACATAAACCACACGACAGCCTTTACGCGCTTTGCGTAAAAGTTTTTGTACAACATCGTTGTGGGCTTGCGGCCAATACCATTTACGCCTTAGTTGCCACCCGTCAATGATGTCGCCTACCAAATACAAGGTGTCGCAGGTATGAGTTTTCAGAAAATTTAACAGCGCTTCTGCCTGACAACCTGGGGTCCCTAAATGCAAATCTGAAATGAAAATTGCGCGAAAATGTTTTTTGGAATTTATTTCTTCAACGTGCGCATCAACGTGCGCATCAACCTGCACATCAACCTGCGGGTCAAACATCAAGCCCCCAAAAAATGCTTGCTGTAACGATGAGGCAAGTCTTTCACCCGCATCATCATTGGCAAATCTGCGGTATTGAAATCTGGATCCCAAGCAGGTGCGCCTAAAATTTTGGCGCCCAAGCGCAAGTAACCCTTGATGAGGGCCGGCGCTTCGACATCCAGTGTCGCGTCCAATTCTTCAATCGGCAACGGCAAGCGGGGGCGAACATGAAATTCTATCGACGCCATATTTCGGTCTTGCATTTGCAGATGTCGCCACAAACTGGCCGCGGCATCTCCGCTGACCATGCCGTTATGCAGCATGGGAATGCTGGCGCAGCCAATCATGATGTCCAGCTGATTGCGGGCCATGAATTCAAACAGCGCTCCCCAAAGCGCCAGAATCACACCACCATGGCGATGGTCAGGGTGAACGCAGCTGCGGCCCAACTCGACCATGCGTGTGCGCAAATCACGCAGCCGGGTTAAATCAAATTCTGTGTCTGAGTAGGTGCCGCCAATTCGCTTGGCTTGGGCTGGCGTCAAAACTCGGTAAGTGCCAATCACCAATTGACTTGCGGCATCACGCACCAGTAAATGTTCGCAGTAATCGTCAAACACATCGATGTCATGGCCTGGCACTGTTTCGGGCAACCTGGCGCCCATTTCTTGACCAAATACCTGATACCTTAATTGTTGTGCTTCGCGAATTTCGTCTTGATGCTTTGCCCAAGAAACCTCAATGACATTGCGCTTGGTCGTTTCATTTGTGAAGCTATTTGGTTGCGTAAAGCTTCGATGAAGTAACCCCCGAGGTAAGGCTATGGGTGAAAGGTCAAAAGTGGGGTTAGGCAATTCTTTCATGTCGCACTCCAAGGGTTTTATTTAACTCATTGGATGATGGTCAAAATGCGTTTCAGAAAGACTACAAATTAATGAAATTTTGGTGACAACTCAAAGGACAGGATGCAACCCATCAAGGGTCTTGGTTTGCAATATGCCCAGCGACCAACTTGTCCAGCAAGTGGACCAATTGCTTGCCTTCCTCCAGGCTTAAGGGTTGCAAAATTTTTTCTTGCACACGGTGCACAGCAGCTTTCATTTGCAATGTAGCTTGCGCCCCTTGCGGCGTGAGCCAAAGCAATTTGCGCCTTCGGTCAACGCTGTCCGGCTCTCGCCGTATCCAGGTCTTAGCCTCCAGCCTGCCAATGACCGAGCCGGAAGTGGCTGCATCAAAGGCCACCCTGCTGGCCAAGCTGACTTGGTCAATGCCGGGAGTGTCCATGACGGCATTCAAAATGGCAAACTGAACAGGCGTGACATCTTCATTGGCCAACTCCACCATGAACAGGGCCACAGCTATTTGCTGCGCGCGTCGCACCAAATGGCCTGGGGCATGTGCAAAATCGAAGCTTTGAGGCATGGTTGCAGTGAAAATTGGTTTAATAGCTGTTCTTGACTTAGGTTTTATTAGTAAGTATACTTATTAAGTACTCTGGGCACAAGCATTCCTACCTTGCCCTTCAAACAACATTTCTTCGAACGCATTCACTGAAAGGTTCCCATGAGTTTTGTCATCACCCCACCCGCCGCGGTTTCTGTGCCTGTCGTTGGCCAGACGGCGCGCTTTCCCGTTCGCCGCATTTACTGTGTAGGCCGCAACTACGAAGAGCACGCCAAAGAAATGGGCTTCACCGGCCGTGAGCCACCTTTCTTTTTCATGAAACCAGCCGATGCATTGGTGGTGGTGGATGAAGGCACAACAGGCAAAATGCCTTACCCCAGCTTGACACAGAATTTTCACCACGAGATTGAGCTGGTCGTAGCCATTGGCACGGGCGGCAAAAACATCCAAGCAGCGGATGCTGAAAAGCACATTTATGGCTACGCTGTGGGCTTGGACATGACGCGCAGAGACTTGCAAAACGACATGAAAAAGCAAGGCCGCCCTTGGTGCATCGGCAAGGCTTTTGACCACTCGGCCCCGATTGGTCCGATCACCCCCAAGGCCAGCGCCGGCGATGTCAACCATGCCTCGATCGACCTGCAAGTCAACGGCGCAGACCGCCAACGCAGCACCGTGGGTAAACTGATTTGGAACGTGGCTGAAACCATCGAACACCTGTCAGCCGCATGGGAGCTGCAACCTGGCGATTTGATCTACACAGGCACGCCTGAAGGCGTTGCGGCTGTGGTCGCCGGTGACACGTTGGTCGGCCATGTAGCCGGGCTGAGCACTTTGAAAATCCAAGTTGTTGCAGCCTGAATCTGCGGCGACAATGCACAGCACAGGCGCGACTGAAGGGAAGTGCCAATAACCTAAGGCATTGGCCCTTGAGAAGGCGAAGGAGATTGCTTTGAAAATTCTTGAATCGCTGGCCAAGCTGAGCAGCATTTTGTCGGGATTGCTGCTGACGGGCATCACCTTGATGACCTGCTACAGCTTGATCGGACGCAACACCACGGGCGACACCATTGCCGGCGATTTTGAGCTGACAGGCGTGGCCACGGGCGCCGCCATTGCATTGTTCATGCCACTGTGTCAGTTCAAAAGAGCGCACATCATTGTAGACTTTTTCACAGCCAAGGCCAGTGCCGCCACCGTCTCGCAGTTGGACCGTTTAGGGGCCCTGTTCATGGCTTTGACCTTTGGCTTGTTGGCATGGCGCAGCACTTTGGGTGGCATGAACGCACTGGCAACGCACTCAGGCACCATGATGCTGGGCTTTCCAGAATGGATCGTTTATGTGGCCATGGTGCCGCCATTTATTTTGAGTGCTGTGATCGCCTTGGCCCAAGCTGTGCATGGCGAAGACTTTGCCTCTTCTGATGGAGCATCTGCATGAGCGCACTGACTTTGTGCTTGATTATTTTTGGCGCCATGCTGGTCTTGATGGCCATTCGCGTGCCGATTTCAGTGGCCATGTTTGCAGCTGGCACCTTGGGCTACTTGATGCAAACAGGTTGGGGGCCTTATTCCAGCTTCCTCAACAGCATTGCCTTTGCACGCTTTGCCAACTATGACTTGTCGGTCATTCCTTTGTTCATTTTGATGGGGCACTTTGCCACGCAAGGGGGTATCAGCAAGGCCTTGTTTCAATTTGCTGCAAGCGTCATGGGCCGCTTCAAAGGTGGCTTGGCCATGGCCGCAGTCTTGGCCAGCGCGGCGTTTGGCTCGATCTGCGGCTCCTCGGTGGCTACTGCTGCCACCATCACCGGCGTGGCTTTGCCAGAGTTGAAACGCCATGGCTACTCCGGTCGTCTGTCTACTGGCACATTGGCCGCTGGCGGCACGCTGGGCATTTTGATCCCCCCTTCTGTGCCCTTGGTGATCTATGCCATTTTGACCGAACAAAACATTGCCAAATTGTTTGCAGCGGCCATGGTGCCCGGCATCATTGCGATGTTCGGTTACATGGTGGCCATTGCCATCTATGTGCGCGTGGTGCCAGGCCATGCACCTGAAGTTGACGACCAAATTGAAAAGTTCACGTGGGCTTCGTTCATGGGCATTGCACCCATTGCGACCATTTTTGTGATTGTGTTTGGCGGAATTTATGGGGGCTATTTCACGCCCACCGAAGGCGCTGGTGTGGGAGCTGCTTCCACCTTCGTGGCGGCCCTGCTCAAGCGCGAAATTACTTTGGCCAAGTTCAAAGAATGTTTTTATGCCACAGCCGAGAGTTCAGCCATGATCTTCATGATCTTCATTGGCGCTGATGTGATGAACTCTTCCTTGGCCTTGACGCAAGTGCCCAACCAATTGGCTGCAGTGGTTAGCAGTTGGGGCCTGACTCCCTTGATGGTGGTCTCCGCCATTTTGCTGTTTTATGTGGTTTTGGGCGCCGTGATGGACGAGCTGAGCATGATCTTGTTGACCATCCCGATCTTCTTTCCGATGATCATGGGCCTGGATTTTGGCATGAGTAAAGAGTACACCGCCATCTGGTTTGGCATCATGGTGCTGATGACCGTGGGCTTTGGCATGTTGGCACCCCCCGTGGGGCTGAATGTCTATGTGGTCAACAGCATGGCCAAAGACGTGCCCATCTCTGAGAGCTACAAAGGGGTGATGCCCTTCTTGATCAGCGACACCATTCGGACCACGCTCTTGCTCTTCTTCCCCGGGATTTCCCTATGGTTGATTCAGTACGTTGCTTGAGCTTCATCGCGTTTTTTGAGCCCTCAATCCGTTAACATCTCAGCACCTTATTTGGAGACACCTACATGATCAAACGTCGCTCACTGTTGAAATCAAGCGCCGCTGTGGCCCTGGCCGCACCCGCCATCACCGGATTTGCCCAGCAAACCGTGACCCTGAAATTCCACACCTTCATGGCCCCTCAGTCCAATGTTTGGCTGAACATGCACAAGGCGTGGATGAACAAGGTCGAGAAAGACTCGGGCGGGCGCATCAAATTTGAAGCCTACCCCGCCATGCAGTTGGGCGGCACACCGGTTCAGCTGTATGACCAAGCCCGCGACGGTGTGGTCGACATCATCTGGACTCTGCCTGGCAACACTGCGGGGCGCTTTCCGCGCGTGGAAGTGTTTGAGCTGCCATTCATGATGACCAACGCAGAGGCCACATCCAAAGCGTATTGGGAATATGTGCAAACCATGGCGCCAGATGAGTTCAAAGAAACGCAACTGATCGCCTTGCAAGTGCACGGCCCAGGCGTCATTCACACGGCCGAAAAACCAGTCAAAAGCGTGGCCGACATGAAGGGCCTGAAAATGCGCGCGCCTACGCGGCAAGTGACTAAATTGATGGCCGCTTTGGGCGCTATTCCAGTGGGCATGCCACTGCCAGGTATTCCAGATGCGCTGTCCAAGGGCACCATCTCTGGCGCTGTGATTCCTTGGGAAGTGGTGCCAGCTGTCAAGGTCAACGAGCTGACCAAGTTCCACGCCGAGTTTGACCCCGCTGGCGGCTGCTTGTACACCACCACCTTTGTGATGTCGATGAACAAGGCCAAGTACGACTCTTTGCCCGCTGATCTGAAAAAAGTCATTGACAACAACAGCGGCATTGAGACCTCGGGCTGGCTGGGCAAAGTGCAGCAAGAAGGCGATGCCGCTGGCCGCAAATCTGCCATCGACCACAACAACACCATCTTCACTGTCAGCGCCGCCGACGCGCAAGAGTTCCGCAGCAAATCCCGCGCTCTGGAAGTCGAATGGGCAGAAGACATGAACAAGCGCGGCTTTGACGGCAAGAAGTTGCTAGAGACCGCGCGCGCCTTGATCGAAAAACACACCAAGGCTGGTGCTGGCAAAAAAGCTTGAGCCAACTGCACCGACCCATTTCATTTTGCCGAGCTTGTGGCTCGGCGGTGAAGTACCGCGTGCCTGACGATGGCGACACCAAACTGCGGGCTGTTTGCACAGTCTGCCATTTGGTGCATTACGAAAACCCCCTGAATGTGGTGGGCACCCTGCCCGTGTGGGGTGACCGTGTGCTGCTTTGCAAACGCAACATCGAACCGCGCAAAGGCAAATGGACGCTGCCTGCAGGCTTCATGGAATTGAGCGAAAGCGTGGCCGAGGGTGCAGCCCGCGAAACCACAGAAGAGGCCGGCGCGCAATTTGAAATGCAAGAATTGTTCAGCATTCTGAGCGTGCCCCGGGTGGGGCAAGTGCACATGTATTTTCGGGCACGGCTTCTGAGCGAGCAGTTCGATCCTGGGCATGAGACCCAAGAGGCGCGCTTATTTTTGGAAGAAGAGATTCCCTGGGATGAACTGTCTTTCAAAACGGTGCGAGAAACCCTGGCGTGTTTTTTCAAAGACAGGCGCGCTGGGCATTTTGGGGTGCATGTTTTGAATGTCGACTGATGTCAACGCTTGCCGGCCTTGAATCGTTGTATGCTCTGGTGGTTTAGTTTTTCAAGGAAGTGTCATGTATAAATTCATTCTTGCTGCCGTTTTGAGCAGCTTTGCCTTGGCTTCTTCGGCCCAAACCGTTGCGCCCGTCGCCCCTGTGGTCCCAGCAGCACCGTCTGCAACCCCCTCAGCGCCAGCAGCAGCCCCTGCTGCGGCACCCGCTGCAGGAAAGCCTGCGGCTGCCGCTGAGGCCCCCAAAGCAGCCAAGAAAGCTAGCAAGGACAAAAAGAAAAAGTCCAAAGCCAAAAAGAAAGCGGCTTGATTTTTCAGGCATCTCGCAAAAGCCCTGCTGTGCAGGGCTTTTTTTTGACCCCGAATGGGTCAAAATACAGCTGTGGCCATCCCCCAATCTTTTATCCAAGAACTGATCTCGCGTGTTGACGTGGTGGAGGTGGTGGGCCGCTATGTTCAGCTCAAAAAAGGTGGCGCCAACTTCATGGGCTTGTGCCCTTTTCATGGTGAGAAATCTCCCAGCTTCACGGTCAGCCCAAGCAAGCAGTTTTTCCACTGCTTTGGTTGCGGTAAAAACGGCAACGCCATTGGTTTTTTGATGGAACACGCCGGCATGAGTTTCATTGAGGCGGTCAAGGACTTGGCCCAGCAAACGGGCATGACCGTGCCCGAAGAAGACCAGTCGCCCGAAGACCGAGCACGCGCGGCTGAACAAAAACAAAAACAAGCCAACTTAAGCGATGTCCTGGAAAAAGCCGGTGAATCGTATCGACACCACTTGAAATCTGCGCCCCAAGCCGTGGCTTACCTCAAAGGCCGAGGCCTGTCGGGTCAAATTGCCAAACGATTTGGTCTGGGCTACGCGCCCGAGGGTTGGCGCAGTTTGGCCAGCGTGTTTCCCAACTACGATGAGCCTTTGTTGGCCGAGAGTGGCCTGGTGATCGTCAATGAAGAAGACCAAAAACGTTACGACCGCTTTCGCGATCGGGTGATGTTCCCAATTCGCAATATCAAAGGTGAGTGCATCGGATTTGGCGGCCGTGTGATGGGGGAGGGTTCGCCCAAATACCTCAATTCGCCTGAGACCCCTGTGTTTCACAAAGGCCGCGAACTTTATGGTTTGTTTGAAGCCCGAGATAGCATTCAAACTGCGGGTTATGTTCTGGTGACAGAAGGCTACATGGATGTGGTGGCACTGGCGCAATGGGGTTTTCCCAATGCAGTGGCCACTTTGGGAACAGCGTGCACACCCGACCATGTGCAAAAACTGTTTCGCTTCACCGACGCTGTGGTGTTCAGTTTTGACGGTGACAACGCTGGGCGCAGGGCCGCACGCAAAGCTTTAGACGGCGCTTTAAGTTATGCCACAGATGTACGCAGCATCAAATTTTTGTTCTTGCCCGCTGAGCACGACCCCGACAGCTATATCCGCGAAAAAGGCTCTGAAGCTTTCTCTGAATGTGTCACCCATGCCACCCCCTTGTCGCGCTTTTTGATCGAAGTGGCCAGCGAAGGCTGTGACCTTGAAAGCGCGGAAGGCCGAGCCCACCTGTCCAGCAACGCCAGCCCCATGTGGCGCGCCCTGCCCGACGGCGCCTTAAAGCGTCAGCTTTTGAGTGAGTTGGGGCAATTGATTCAACTCGACCCGGCCGAGCTGGCAGGGCTTTGGCTGCAACAAGCCCAAGCAGCGGCAAGCCGCGGCGCGCCCAGAGTGGCCGGCGGGGCATCGTCCACGAGCAAGGCCGCAGTTGCAGATGCCGTCTATGACCCAGCAGGCGGGCAAGGCAGCGCAGACTGGGCCGCGCCCTCGCCTTTCGATGAAAATTCACAGGCCTTTGCGCGCAGAACGGCACGCACCAGGCCTGATGGCAAAACATGGAAAAAAGGGCCGAACGGCAAATGGCGACTCGAATCCGCAGGCGCTGCAAGCGCCATGGCGCCCCTGGGGCTGCGCACGCTGCCAGCCAGCCGAGCTGACCATGCCGTGCGCTTGCTGCTTGGCAACATGGCCTTGTGGGACGGCCTGTCCAGCGATGACCACGCCATGCTGTGCGGATTGCCGGCCATGCATGGAGAGTTGATGACTTGGCTGGAGAGTCAATTTCATGACCACGGCGCCTTGGCTTGGGGAAGCTTGCAATCAGAGCTAAACGCCCTGCCTTTTGCTGTTCTGGCCGAGAAACTCATGGGCTCGCATGTACCCAGCGAAGTGCAAGCCCTGCCATCGCCTGATACGGGCGAAGCTCAGCACGAGTTGCGCCTTTTGCTCAATTTGATGCTGATCGACCAGCTCAAAGCCTTGGAGACTCTGGCCTTGCAAGATGCGCAAACCACGCAAGACCCAGCGGCCTTGCAGCGCTGGCGCGAGTTGCACCAAAGGCGGCGCGCATTGATGGTGGGCGGGCTTTCTTGAATTTGCTATAATGCTAGGCTCAGGCAAGAGCGACAGCAGCACCTCCGGGCCCGGCCACCGCCATCAGCGCAATTCCCTCACTGGGAAGGCCACCTAACCGCAAGGACTGCACTCCAAATGTTCGCCCAAACATCTTGCCAATAAGCAGTGCTATTGCAAATCAGGCCACCTGCCCTCAGGTACTAGTTTGCCTAGCCCCCTCGCGCCGGTAGTTTTGGCGCAGCGTTTTTTTCCGATTCTGTTTTAGAGTTTAGAGGTCCCATCATGCCCGCTCAAAAGTCCAAGAAGCCCGTGAAAGCCATAGCCAAGGCCAGTCCTGTCAAAGCCCCGGTCAAAGCTGTTGTCAAGACTGTGGTCAAAGCCAAACTGCCCGTGAAAGCTGTGGCTAAAACTGCGGTTAAACCTGCAGTCAAAGCTGCTGCCAAATCAAGCGCCAAACCCGTTGTTCAACCAGCTTCTAAGCCGGTTCAGAAAGCTTCTTCAGTGCCCGTATCGAAAAAATCTGCGCCCAAAGCGCCTGTCAAAGCTACCACCCCAATAGCGGTTAAACCCGCTGTGAAAGTTGCGGCCAAACCTGCCGTGAAAGTCGCGGTGAAGCCCGCAGTGAAAGTCGCGGCCAAACCAGTGACGAAGGCCTCGGCCAAGCCTGCCGCTAAAGCGCCTGAAAAAGTCGCCACCAAACCGGCCACCGTGAAGGCGCCAGCGCCCAAAGTGGCTGCAAAGACAGTGCCGGCAGCAGCCAGCAATGCCGCCGCCAAGCGCGGCACCAAAGCCAAAGCGGGCAGCGCAGCTGCAGTTTCCGATGTCAACCTGAGCGACATTGAAGAGGACTTGGTGGGCGAGCCTGCAGCCGAGACGACCGAGAAGGTCAAACCGCTTCGCATGAAGATCAGCAAGGCCAAAGAACGCGCATTGATGAAAGAATTTGGTTTAGATGAGACTGTCTTGTCTGAAGAAGACATGGCCAAGCGCCGCGAGCGCTTAAAGGCACTGATCAAGCTGGGCAAGACCCGTGGCTATTTGACCCACGGCGAGATCTCTGACCACTTGCCCGACAAGTTGGTTGACGCAGAAACATTGGGGGTGGTGATTGCCACTTTGAACGACTTGGGCGTCTCGGTCTACGAGCAAACGCCCGATGCCGAATCCTTGATCATTGCGGGCAATGCGCCTGCAGGCTCTACCGAGGAAGAGGCCGAAGAGGCTGCTGAAGCCGCGCTGTCCACGGTGGACAGTGAGTTTGGCCGTACCACCGACCCAGTTCGCATGTACATGCGCGAGATGGGCACCGTTGAATTGCTCACACGCGAAGGCGAGATTGAAATTGCCAAGCGCATTGAGGGCGGCTTGATGAACATGATGGCTGCGATCAGTGCCTCGCCCGCCACCATTGCTGAAATTTTGCGTCTGGCCAATGAAATTCGCGAAGGCAAGATTGTGATCTCCACCGTGGTGGACGGCTTCTCCAACATGGACGAAGCTGACGACTATGTGGCCGAAGAAGACTTTGACGAGTTCGATGAATCCGACGACGACGACGGCAAAGGCGGCTCCAAAGCGTTGACGAAAAAACTAGAAGAACTCAAAACCCAAGCGCTCGAGCGCTTTGATCGCATCACGTCTTTGTTTGAAAAAGTTCACAAAACTTATGACAAAGAAGGCTGGGGAACGCCAACTTATGTCAAAGCACAGTCGGCCCTTTCTGAAGAGTTGATGACGATTCGATTCACCGCCAAAACCATTGAAAAATTGTGCGACATGGTGCGTGGGCAAGTTGACGATGTGCGCAAAAAAGAGCGCGAGCTGCGCCGCATCATTGTGGACAAATGCGCTTACCCGCAAGACTTGTTCATCGCCGACTTCAGTGGCCGCGATAAAAACAACCAGCGCGTGCCATCGCAGTTGCTCAACCTCAAGTGGATCGAAAAGCAAGCCGCTACGGGCAAGCCTTGGAGCTCCGTGATGGGCCGCAACATTCCACCTGTGCAAGATCTGCAGCAAAAATTGACCGACTTGCAGTCTCGCGTGGTGGTGCCTTTGGACGAGCTCAAAGACATCAACAAACGCATGAATGCAGGCGAACGCTCCTCACGCGGCGCCAAAAAAGAGATGATTGAAGCCAACTTGCGTTTGGTCATTTCGATTGCGAAAAAATACACCAACCGCGGCTTGCAATTCTTGGACTTGATCCAGGAAGGCAACATTGGTTTGATGAAGGCCGTTGACAAGTTTGAATACCGTCGCGGCTACAAGTTTTCCACTTATGCCACGTGGTGGATTCGCCAAGCCATCACACGCTCGATTGCCGATCAGGCTCGCACCATTCGCATTCCTGTGCACATGATCGAGACCATCAACAAGATGAACCGCATCTCGCGCCAGCACTTGCAGGAGTTTGGCTTTGAGCCCGATGCCAGTATCTTGGCCGAAAAGATGGAAATTCCTGAAGACAAGATTCGCAAGATCATGAAGATCGCGAAAGAGCCGATCTCCATGGAAACGCCCATCGGTGACGACGACGACAGCCACTTGGGCGACTTCATTGAAGACAGCGCCAACACGGCCCCCATCGATGCGGCCATGCAAGCGGGCTTGCGCGACGTGGTCAAAGACATTTTGGACAGCCTGACACCGCGCGAAGCCAAAGTGCTGCGCATGCGTTTTGGCATTGAGATGTCAACCGACCACACGCTTGAAGAGGTGGGCAAACAGTTTGACGTAACGCGTGAGCGGATTCGTCAGATCGAGGCCAAAGCCCTGCGCAAATTAAAGCACCCCAGCCGCAGCGACAAACTGCGCAGCTTCATCGACACGATGTAACAAAAAGGGCGTCAGCCCTTTTTGGCAACCAGGGTCAAAATGTCGTAGCTCGCAACGACTTCTTGATCTTGGTTGGTGACTTCAACGTCCCACGCAACGACGCCTTGGCCTTGGCCATTGGCGTCTTTTTTATGCCGATCGATTTTGCGCTTGCACGTCAAGCGCACTTGAATGCTGTCACCCAGCCCGACCGGTTTGACAAAGCGCAGGGTGTCCAACCCGTAGTTGGCCAAGACCGGTCCGGGCTCGGCCACCACGAAGAGGCCGGCCGCATCGGACAAAACCAAATAGCCATGTGCGATACGCTTGCCAAAGACGGAGGCTTTGGCCGCTGCATCGTCAAAGTGCATGTAGAACATGTCACCCGTGAGTTCGCCAAACGCATGCACATCGGCCTGGCCAATGACTTTGCTGCCGGTGCGCAAGGACTCGCCAATTTGCAACTCTTCAAAGTAGCGGCGAAACGGGTGCGTGCCAGTTTCAATGACTTTGGCGCCGCGCACATGCTCGTGCGTGATGGCCGAGAGCATGCTTGGCGAGCCTTGCACAGCAGCGCGCTGCATAAGATGCCTGACTGCCCTGATGCCGCCCAATTCCTCACCCCCACCGGCGCGGCCAGGGCCGCCATGTTTGAGCGAGGGCAAGGGCGAGCCGTGGCCTGTTGATTCACCTGCCGACTCGCGATCGAGCACATGCAAACGGCCATGCCACGCGGCCATGCGAGGGATCATTTGTGCGGCCACTGCGGGTGATTGGGTGACCAGCGTGGCCACCAAACTGCCTTTGCCGCGCTGTGCCAAAGCCAAGGCTTCCTCCATGCCGTCAAATGGCATGAGGGTGCACACAGGGCCGAAGGCTTCGATGTCGTGCACGCTGTCAATGCTCAAAGGTTTTTGGCACAGCAGCAAGGTGGGTTGGAAGAAAGCCCCCTGCTCGGTGCCTTGGCCCACTGCTTTGAAATGCGGGTCTGCGCCAAACACTACTTCGGCGCTTTGGCGCAGCATGGCAACGCGCTCGGCCACGTCGGCTTGCTGTGCCTTGGAGGCCAGTGCGCCCATCTTCACGCCTTCAAGGCTGGGGTCGCCCACCACCACTTTGGCCAGTCGGGCTTTGATTTTTTCGGCGACAGCATCCAGGTGTTTGCGCGGCACGATGGCACGGCGAATGGCAGTGCATTTTTGGCCGGCTTTGACGGTCATCTCGCGCACCACTTCTTTGACGAACAAATCAAACTCCTCATCGTCGGGCGACACGTCGTCTGCCAAGATAGCGCAATTCAAAGAATCGGCTTCAGCGTTGAAAGGAATGCTGCGCTGGATCAAGTTGGCGTTGACGCGCAATTTGGCAGCGGTGTCGGCCGAGCCCGTGAAGGTCACGACATCAGGCTCTTGCAAACGGTCCAGTAAATCGCCCGTGCTGCCAATGACCAACTGCAGTGCGCCTTTGGGCAAGATGCACGATTGGTCGATCATGCGCACCAGGGCCTCGGTCAAGTAGCTCGTGGCAGTGGCAGGCTTGCCAATGCAGGGCATGCCGGCCAAAAAAGTGGGTGCGAATTTTTCAAGCAAACCCCAGACGGGAAAGTTAAAGGCATTGATGTGCACAGCAACACCGCCCCGTGGCACCAAGATGTGGGTGCCAGCAAAGGTGTTTTTCTTGCCCAATGCAGCCGCAGGGCCTTCGTGGATCAAGTTTCCGCTGGGCAATTCGCTGGCTGCCATGCCGGCGTAGGCAAACAAGGTGCCTGTGCCGCCCTCAATGTCGATCCACGAGTCCACGCGCGTGGCACCGGTGTGGGCGGAGATGGCGTAGAGCTCTTCTTTGCGCTCCCCCAAGTATTTGGCCAAAGCCCTTAAAGCTGCGGCACGCTGCTGAAAATCCATGGCCAGCAGGCTGCGCAAACCGGTTGTGCGCCCGTACTGCAAGGCTTCTGCGAAGTCCAGGTTCTCTGCATGTGCAAATGCCACTTCTTGGCCATGGATGGCGCTGTGAAGGGCTTGGGCAGGCTGACTGCCAAGCCAACGGCCTGCAACGAAACTTTGGAGAACATGAGGTGAGGCGGCGGTGGTGTTCATAACGAGTGACCAATCAAGGCCTTGGGAAGATCAAAAGAAGAATGCTAATTGAGCAAGGAATTAACCGTCCGATCGGTCTGGAAATATTATGCATGCTTTCATTTTTTCAAAATGGCTGCACGATGAGAGGGTTAACCCTAGGTCAAGCTGGCGCACAAAACCACTTCCGGTGTCAAAATTAACGCATGCGTCTTGGTTTTTGTTCACTGCTCTTTGCTTTGCTTATGGGGAATTTTTCTGCCATCGGCCAGAACTCTGATCAAGGCCAAAGCCCAGCCAAGCCAGTCGAGGCCGCGCAGGTCAGCACCAAGGGCTTGCAGTGGATCAATGACAAGAATTCAGGAAACTGCGCAGCCTGTCATGCCATGCCTGGGGTGGCTGGCGTGCAAAGCACATTTGCCCCCCCTTTGCACGAGGCGGGTCAAAAATGGACACCTGCAGAGTTGACGCAATGGGTGACTGATGCCAGGCAAATGAACCCCAACACCTTGATGCCCAGCTTTGGCAGTGCCAAAGAATGGCAAAAGGCCAACTCCTCCATACCAATTTTGACCACTGAGCAAATCAAATCTGTGGTGGACACATTGACAACATGGCGCGCTCCTTCGTCCATCTCGAACAGGCCCCCAACAAAGCCCATCAACCCTTCGAACAAACCACTGCAGCATTTGAGTGGCACCGCTTTTTTAAGCCCTGAACTGCTCGAATTGCAAAACGACCTGAGCAGCAATCCGATCGGCCTGTGGACAGAGCAAGGCCGCGCTTTGTGGAACAAGCGCACATCGGGCAGCAGTTGTGCGCAGTGTCATGGCAATGTTGCAAAAATGCGAGGGGCCGCCCTTGGCTTTCCTCGGTGGTCTGCATCAAAGCAAAAATTGGTCAACCTAGAAGACCAAATTTTGACTTGTGCTGAACGAACAGGCGCCGCCCTGAAGGGGCTGGAGGATCCGGATGTTTTATCGCTCAGTGCTTTGCTGCACAGTGTCAGTCAAGGTATGGAAATCAACATGACCACAGATGCCACAACCCAAAGCCTCTGGCAAAACCAGTTACGCGCAGGGGAAAAATTATTCAACACACGCATCGGCCGTATGAATTTGGCTTGCAGCCATTGTCACGATCAGAAAATAGGCCTGCAAATGCGTGCCGAGGTGATCTCGCCCGGGCACCCTACGGGTTTTCCCATCTTCAAAATGAGTTGGCAAGCAATGGGCTCGGTCGACAGACGCTTGCGCGCGTGTTTTTCAGGTGTTCAAGCGGAGTTGCCTGAGCCTGGCAGTGCCGTGCTGCGGCAACTCGAGTTGTACATGAAAATGAGAGCCAATGGCATGCTGGTGGAAGGGCCTTTGCTTCGTCGCTGATTTGTGAAATTACCGTACACTCATCACGCTGAAAAACCTGACAGAAAAATTTATACTTATTTGTCTAATTCAATTTCACCAAGGAGTCACATGCTCAGCTTGAATGTCAATGGCAGCAACCACAGGGTTGATGTGGAACCCGAAATGCCGCTTCTATGGGTTATCCGAGAGCAACTCGGACTGACAGGAACAAAATTTGGATGCGGCATTGCGCAATGCGGCGCTTGCACGGTGCATGTCAATGGCGAACCCATTCGCTCATGTTCTTTGCCCGTTTCAAGTGTGGGCAATCAAAAGATCACCACCATTGAAGGCCTCTCGCCCGATGCCTCCCACCCCATCCAGATGGCTTGGAAGGCTTTGGATGTGCCGCAATGTGGTTACTGCCAATCTGGACAAGTTTTAGCCGCCGCCGCCTTGCTCAAACGCATTCCCAAACCCACTGATCAAGACATTGATGCGGCCATGACCAACATATGCCGTTGCGGCAGTTACCAAAGAATTCGGGCTGCCATTCACATGGCTGCAGGCACGGGCAAGGGCATTGGCTCGGTCATTCACTATGCAGGACCGGGTGCTGATGCCGCATGCACCACTTGCACAGCCGAACTTGACATTGACCATTGAGGCCCGCATGCAAAACAAAACCAATTTAAAGAACCGCACAGAAGGCTCTCTGACTCGGCGCCAGTTTGTGGTGTCCTCCACCATGGCCTCTGGGGGTCTGGCGCTGGGATTTCATTTCCCTGCTGCGGCTCAGGCCACCCCCTTGTCGAGCTTGGGCGGTTCAGAGGTCAATGCTTGGGTCGTGATCAAGCCCGATGAGACTTGCATCATTCGAATTGCACGCGCAGAAATGGGACAAGGTACGCACACCGGTTTGGCCCAATTGGTGGCAGAAGAACTCGAATGTGATTGGGCTAAAGTTAGTTTGCAAACTTTCACGCCGGGGCAAAACTTGGCACGCAAACGCGTCTGGCGCAACATGTCAACGGGCGGGAGCCGCGGCATTCGCGAGTCTCAAGAATATGTTCGACAAGGTGGCGCTGCAGCTCGGATCATGCTGATGCAGGCGGCCGCTGCCAATTGGAAAGTGCCCGTTGCGCAATTGCGCGTAGAAAAAGGCATCGTCACGCATGCTGCTTCAGGCCAATCTACAAGTTATGGAAAATTAGCCGCTCAAGCTTCTCAACTGGCAGCGCCTGATCCTAAAAGCATCACACTCAAGCACCCCAGAGATTGGAAGTTGGTTGGCAAATCACCGCGCCGTTTGGACACAGCCCAAAAAGTGGACGGGTCCTTGAAATATGCCATCGACACGGCCTTGCCCGGCATGAAATACGCCGCCATCAAAGCTTGTCCCGTTTTTGGTGGAAAGTTGATCAGTTTCGATGCTGCCAAGGTCACATCGCGACGTGGCATCCATGCTGTGGTGCGCGTTGACGCTGTCTCGGTTGCCGTGGTGGCCGACAGCTACTGGCGCGCCAAAACTGCGCTCGATGTTTTGCCGATTCAATGGGACTTGGGCCCCTACGCCAACGAATCGAGCGCCACCATTGCAGATCGATTGCGTGAAGGTTTGACGTCGACGCAAAACGTGTTTGCCGACATTGACGATGGCAACGCCACTCAAGCCATTGAAGGCGCCGCAAAAAAAATTGAAGCCGTTTATGGAACACCATTTGTAGCGCATGCGTGCATGGAGCCCATGAACTGCACAGCGCGCGTTACGGCTGATCGTGCTGAAGTTTGGGTCGCAAGTCAAAATGCAGAAGCCTCTTTGGCCGCTCTGGCCGCCGTCACCGGATTCCCTCTGGAAAAATGCGAAGCCTATAACCCGCCTTTGGGCGGAGGGTTTGGTCGCAGGGGCGGCGCGCAAGACTACGTCCGTCAGGCCGCCTCGATTGCCAAACAGTTTCTAGGCACCCCCATCAAGCTGATTTGGTCACGCGAAGAGGACATGACGCATGACTTTTTCCGCCCTATCGGCCAGTGCCGCTTGCAAGCAGGTCTCAATGAAAAAGGCGAGCTGGTGGGTTTGCACTTCAGAGTGTCCGGGCAATCGATCAACGCGCATGCGTCACCTCAAAATATTGTCAATGGCAATGACCGCAGGCAACTGCAAGGCTTTTGGAAGGATGCGGGGGAATCGCAACTTGGCTACACCGTGCCCAACCTCAAAGTGGAATACGCCATGCGCAACACGCATGTGCCAGTGGGTCCGTGGCGCGGGGTGAATACCAACCAAAATGCCATTTACTTGGAGTGTTTCATCGATGAGATCGCTCGCGCGGCCGCTCGTGACCCCTTGGAGTTTCGCCGCAGTCTGATCACCAAGCACCCGAAGCATTTGGCTATTTTGGACGCCGCAGCGGACAAAGCCGATTGGAACAAGCCTTTGCCTGCAGGCAGGTTCCGCGGCATTGCCCAGTTCATGGGATACGGCAGCTACACAGCCGCTGTGGCCGAGGTCTCGATTCAAGGCGATGCGGTGAAAGTGCATCGTTTGGTACTGGCCACCAACTGTGGCCACGCGGTCAACCCGGTTCAAATTGCCAGCCAAATTGAAGGCTCGGTGGCTTACGGCATGGACTCTTTGCAAAGCGAATCGTCCATCAAAGACGGACGCATTGTGGAGAAAAATTTTGACACCTACCCCATTGCACGCCTTTATCAAATGCCCAAAATTGAATCCGTCATTGCGCCCACCTATGACTTCTGGGGCGGTGTGGGCGAGCCAACCATCTGCGTTGTGGCGCCTGCCATATTGAATGCCATAGCGGCAGCAAGAGGCGGCAAACCTGTGCGCATGCTGCCGCTGAAAAACGAGGGATTGCGCTTGGTATGACGCTTCGCCGCAGCATGTTGTGCGCGATAGGGGCCTGGTGCAGCCTGCCTCTGAATGGGCTTGCGCAGCATGTTTCTCCAGCGCAGCTGCTGCAGCCTTTTGTTGGCAATTCACCTGTGAAAAAGGGACGCGTTGCGCTAGTGATTGCCAGACTTGCAGACAACGGATTGAGTGTGCCGCTGAAAGTTTCGGTGGCCAGCGCCATGACAGAGCAAGACCACGTGCGCCAGTTGCTGCTGCTGTCTAACCGCAACCCTCGGCCCTTGATTGTTGCCTTTGAGTTTGGGGCCGGCGCAGGAAAACCGAACATTGCCACACGCGTCAGGCTCGGTGGTTCGCAAACCGTCTATGCCTTGGCACAGATGTCAGATGGCAGTTGGTGGCAAGACACGGCGGAGGTTGAAGTGACGGAATCAGCCTGCCTGGATCAAACATGAGGCTGAGTTAATGCAGTCTCGCATGCAAATTATTCCCGCACTGCTGCCTGGCCAAGCCACGACGGTGCGATTGCTGATTCGCCACCCCATGGAGACAGGCTTTCGTTTTGGAATGAATGGCGCGGCTATTCCAAAAAATGTCATCCAAACGCTGATCGCCCATTTTGAGGGTGTGCTGGTTTTCAAAGCAACACTGGGCACCGGCATGGCTGCCGATCCTTTTTTGCAATTTGAAGTGCAAACCCCTCGCAGCGGCGAACTGGTTTTAGTCTGGTCAGACGACAGTGGCGAGAAAGGTCAAGCCAGGGCGCAGATTGAGGTTAAAACTTGATGTACAGGGCTTAGTCCATCAGGACTTCGCAGGCCGTCCTGTTGCCAGGGTTGGCACCTTGGTCAGGGCCAGCAAAAAAGCCTTGTCATTCAAGCTACTTAAGAGCTTCAAGCCAGCCCTCAAAATTTCACTCTTTTTGGCGTTGCGCTTCAAGTTCAAGGCTTTTTGTTTAAGCGACCCAATGGCTTGGTACTCATCTTTGGGAAATGTGAAACTGTCTCTGACCAATTTGGGTTTTTTTGCCTTAGTTTCTTGTTGGGGCTTGGCTTGAACAGTCTGAGGCACTGATTTTGGCGCGGCTGCAGACTTGACTACTTTCTTAACGGCTTTTTTCACGGCTTTTTTGACAACTTTCCGCACAGGCTTTTGTACAAGCTTTTTCACAGGCTTCGATGGGCTTGTGTTGACGGCCGAATTTGGCTTGCCCTGAGGGGGCGTCAATGTCACTGCAGGCGTGGTGTTTGCGGTCATGGTTGAACACTCCGAAAGTTATACATGAAAACAGTTTATACCGATTTTTTGATTTACAGCAAATTAAGGCCGCAACTGTTGTTCCAAATCATGCAACACCTTGTAGCAAGGCAACACCTGGGCTACGCTGGCATTGGGCTCACGGCCTTCTTGGATGGCGGCAAAAAACTCACGGTCTTGCAGCTCGATGCCATTCATGGAAACCGCAACTTTCGACACATCGATCTGCTCTTCTTTGCCAGTGAACAAATCGTCGTAGCGGGCCAGGTAAGTGCCACTGTCACCGATGTAGCGAAAGTAGGTGCCCAGAGGCCCATCGTTATTGAATGACAGGCTCAGAGTGCAGATGGCGCCATTGGCCGCTTGCAGCTGGATGCTCATGTCCATGGCAATGCCCAGCGCAGGGTGAATGGGGCCTTGCACGGCGTTGGCTTTGACGATGGTGCTGCCGGCTTGATAGGCAAACAAATCGACTGTGTGCGCGGCGTGGTGCCACAGCAAGTGATCGGTCCAACTTCGCGCTTGGCCCAAGGCGTTCATGTTGCTGCGGCGGAAAAAATAAGTTTGCACATCCATTTGCTGGATGTTGAACTCTTTGGCTTTGATTTTGTGATGGACCCACTGATGGCTTGGATTGAAGCGGCGCGTGTGACCGCACATGGCCACTTTGCCCGTTGCCTTGGCCAAGCGCACCACTTCATTGGCATCTTTCCAACTGTCTGCCAAAGGGATTTCGACCTGCACGTGCTTGCCGGCATTCAAGCACGCGATGGTTTGTGAGGCGTGCATTTGCGTTGGCGTGCACAAGATCACGGCGTCCACCTCTGGCAAGGCCAAGCTGTCTTGCAAATCAGTGGTGACGTGCGCAATGCCATACTGCTTGGCCACCTCTTGCGTTTTGTCCAGTTCGCGCCCAATCAAAGAGACAACTTCTATGCCGTCAATTTTTTGAATGCCGTCGAGATGTTTGATGCCAAAGGCCCCTGCCCCTGCCAAGGCCACTTTGATGGTTTGAGACATGCTTGATTTCCTTTGTTCAGTGAATGTGGTTTTGATTTCAAATCAAAATGGGTTTTCAAGAATGATGTGGCCTACAGCCGTGTTGGACGCTGGCACATGGTAGAACCGGTGTGCCAACTTGGGGGATTTTCCCCCGGCCACATCGTTCATCGCGCCGCGCGCGATCAACCACATCACCAACTCGATGCCTTCGCTGCCGGCTTCGCGTACATAGTCAATGTGTGGAATATCGGCCGCTGCTTGGGGCTGACTGATGAGCTTGTCCAAGAAGGAGGTGTCGAACTCTTTGTTGATCAAGCCCGCTCGCGGGCCTTGCAGTTGATGGCTCATGCCGCCAGTGCCCCATATCTGAATCTTGAGATCTTGGTCATAACTCTCAACGGCTTTTCGAATGGCTTTGCCCAAATTAAAGCACCGCTGACCACTGGGCACGGGGTATTGCACCACATTGACCGCAAAAGGAATCACGGGGCAAGGCCATTCAAATTGATCTGCCGGCGGTTGACCGCACATCAATGAGAGCGGCACGGTCAGGCCATGATCGAGGTCCATTTTGTTGACGATGGTCAGATCAAAATCTTGCTGAATGACTGACTGTGCAATGTGCGAGGCCAAATCGGGATGGCCTTGCACCACCGGCACTGGGCGGGGGCCCCAACCTTCGTCAGCGGGTTGAAATTGCGCAGCAGTGCCAATGGCAAAAGTTGGAATCATGTCCAAACTGAATGCAGTGGCGTGGTCGTTGTAGACCAAGAAAATCACATCGGGCTTGTTGTCTTTCATCCATTGCTTGGAGAAGTCATAGCCTTTGAAAACAGATTGCCAGTAGGGTTCGCCAGTTTTGCCTAGGTCGATCGCCGCCCCAATAGCAGGCACATGTGAGGTGTAAACAGAAGCAGTAATGTGGGCCATGTTCAATTCACTTTCTTTGCCGCGGCGCCTTGGGGCTGATTGTGTGCTTGTGCGTCGCCGTTTTCACCGATGAACCGATTGCCAGTGATCGAGCGGCCGCCGCTGATCATCATGTTGCGGTATTCATCTTCGGTCATGCCCGTCATGGAGCCAGCCATTTGCTGGAAGCTTTTTCCGTCGGTAGCTCCAATTTTGGCCAGAAAATAAATGTTGCCGCCGGTGCGCATGCACCAGTTCAAATCTCGCGCCAAAACGGCCTGCTTTTGTTCCTCGCTCATGGCCCACTCGGCCAGATAGGCGCGCTCATCGGCCTTGAAACGCTCTCGGTTATCGGCCTTCATGAGGGACATGCAAAATTGGTTGAGCCAATACCCTTTGCGGCTTTGCTCTGCATCAAAAATGATGGTGCCAGGCACATCCAGGTAGGGTTTTTCAAGCGCCATTAAATTTTCTCCTCAGGCCAATACAAACGCATCGGGTTGTCCACCAACAACTTATGCTGCTTTTGCGCCGTGGTGGCGATGTGGGGAATGAAGTCGACGAGCAAACCATCGTCGGGCATGTGTTTTTTCAAGTTGGGGTGCGGCCAGTCAGTGCCCCACAAGACACGGTCAGGGAACTCGTCAACAATGGCTTTGGCAAATGGAACAACGTCTTGGTAAGCATTTTGTTCACCATTCAAGGCAGGCGCGCCTGTGACAAACAAGCGCTCTGGGCAAGTGACCTTGCACCATACGTTGGGGTGCTCGCGCATGTATTTTAAGAAAAGTTGAAACTGCGGGCCGTCGACTGGCAGCTTCACATCGGGTGTGCCCATGTGGTCAACCACCACTTGGGTGGGCAGTGCACTGAAAAAATCCCACAGTTCTGGCAAGTCAACTGCTTCGAAATAAATCACGACATGCCAGCCCCACTTTTGGATGCGCCCAGCAATTTCCATCAACTCTTCTTTGGGCGTGAAGTCAACCAGCCTCTTAACGAAGTTAAAGCGCACACCGCGCACACCGGCATCGTGCATGCTTTGCAGTTCTGGGTCTGTGATGCTGCGCTTGACGGTGGCAACGCCACGCGCTTTGCCATTCGAATTCAAAAGTGCATCGATTGTGGCGCTGTTGTCTGAACCATGGCATGTGGCGCCGACCACCACATTGCGAGCAAAGCCCAAGTGATCGCGTAGCGCAAAGAGTTGCGCCTTGGCGGCGTCGCAGGGCGTGTATTTACGCTCTGGAGAATATGGAAATTGCGCGCCAGGGCCAAACACGTGGCAATGTGCATCGACTGCGCCATCGGGCAATTTAAATTTGGGTTTACTGGGGCCTTCGTACCAATCGAGCCAGCCCGATGTTTTTTGAAATTCCATGTCATTCTTTGTGTAAAACGTCTGTTGATCTCAAGGCGACTGCTGCTGTAGTTCAACACGCATGGCTCAGTCGACGTACTTCAAACCGGCTTTTTCAAGAGGGCCGCGCATGTTGTACATGTCCAAACCTAAAAGGCCAGAAGCCAACTTGGCGCGTTTTTCACCTTCGTTGGCTTCTCGGGCTTGCGCGGCATCGGCCACTTTTTGCGCCCACTGCGCTGGCACAACTACCACACCGTCGTCGTCAGCCACGATGACATCACCGGGCTGAACACTCACGCCCGCGCACACCACAGGAATGTTGACCGAACCCACAGTGGACTTGATCGTGCCTTTGGCGCTGATGCCTTTGCTCCACACCGGAAAGCCCATCTGCGTGAGCTCTCGCACATCGCGTACGCCTGCATCAATCACCAAGGCCTTGGCGCCACGCGCCATGAATGAAGTGGCCAGCAAATCACCAAAAAATCCATCGCAGTTTTCTGCACTCAAGGCCGCGACCACAATATCGCCAGGCCGAATTTGCTCGGCAACCACGTGCATCATCCAGTTGTCTCCGGGGTGGAGCAAGACCGTCACCGCTGTGCCTGAGACTGCGGCGCCACTGTAGATGGGGCGCATATAGCGCTGCATCAAACCGACTCGCCCCATGGCCTCATGCACAGTGGCCACACCGAAGCGGCCCAGTTGATCTGCGGCTGCTTTGTCGGCACGGGTGATGTTGCGCTTCACGATTCCGAGTTCTGTCATGCTCTGTCCAATTTAAAAATTTGAAAACTTAACTTAGAAATTAAAGCCCTTTGGCCTTCAATTTCGCATCTAAAAGAGGGAATACGCGGCGGGTATTGCCTTCGTAAATTTTGTAACGTTGCTCGTCATTCAAGATCGATGAGGCTTGGATGTAGCGCTTGGTGTCATCAAAGTAGTAACCGGTCTCTGGGTCAATGCCGCGCACGGCCCCGATCATTTCAGAGGCGAACAAAATATTGTCGACCGGAATCACCTTGGTCAACAAATCAATGCCTGGCTGGTGGTACACGCAGGTGTCAAAAAAAATATTTTTAAGTAAATGCTCTTGGAGCAAGGGTTTTTTCAACTCTTGCGCCAGCCCACGAAACCGCCCCCAGTGGTATGGCACTGCACCGCCGCCATGCGGAATCAAAAAACGCAGCGTGGGGAAGTCTTTGAACAAATCAGATGTCAAGCATTGCATGAAAGCCGTGGTATCGGCATTCAAATAGTGCGCACCCGTGGTGTGAAAGCAGCTGTTGCAGCTGGTGCTGACATGCACCATGGCAGGGATGTTGTGCTCGACCATTTTTTCATAAATGGGGTACCAGTGTTTGTCACTCAAGGCAGGCGAAGTCCAATGGCCGCCCGAGGGGTCAGGATTCAAGTTGATACCCACGTTGCCGAATTCTCGGATGCAGCGTTCGAGCTCTGAAATGCACGTAGCAGGGTCGACGCCGGGCGACTGGGGCAGCATGGCCACAGGCACAAAACTTTCAGGAAACAATTGGCTCACGCGGTAGCACAATTCATTGCAAATACCTGCCCATTTAGAAGAGACTTGGAAGTCGCCAATGTGATGCGCCATGAAACTGGCACGTGGGCTGAACAAGGTCAAGTCTGAGCCGCGCTCTTTCATCAAGCGCAGTTGGTTGGTTTCGATCGACTCGCGCAGTTCATCGTCACTGATTTTCAAGTCGGCCACTTTGGGGCCCAGATGCGGCGTGTTCAAGTTGGCGATCTGCGCATTGCGCCAAGTCTCCAAGGCTTTGGGGGCGGTGGTGTAGTGGCCGTGGCAGTCAATGATCATTGGGGGTTTCATTCATCTCTCCATTTTCAAATTCAATTGGGCGACCACAACGATGCAGGCACCATGACTTGGCCGCGCATCAGCAGGCGGGCCGTTCGCAACAAGGCTGCTTGAGTCACATTTTGGCCGCCAGGCAAATGGGGTGCAGGCTGGGTTTGCAAGGCGACACTGAATTCTCCCGTTGGGTGTTCAACCGAAACGTTCTTGGCGGCACCCTCAGGCATCACTGCCACCCCTTGGCATACCGAGCCCTCCAGCACGCAAGCTGTGCCGACCGTGACAGCGGCCAGCACGCCAATGGCATCGTGACACACATGCGGAATGAAGCTGCGGGTTGCAATGGCACCGCCTTGTTGGGGCGGCGCGATCAAAGTCATTTTGGGATAATTTTTTTGAGACACATCACCCAAGCCCATGCGCAACGAGACTTGCAAACGCAGTGCTTCAATTTTGGTTTTTAGTTCGGTGTCGGCATTGAGCTGGGCCACCGATTCATAGCCGGTGCGGCCCATGTCACTGGCTTTAAAAAGTACCAAGGGCATGCCGTTGTCGATGCAAGTGACATCCAATGTGAAGGGCTCAAAGCCATTGCCCGTGATGGTGATGGTGTCTTTCACATGGCCGGTAGGCAACAAGCCCGAGCACACTGAGCCGGCAGTGTCTAAGAAATTGATGACCACTGGCGAGGAAGTTCCGGGGGCGCCATCAATTCGTGCGTTGCCTTCATATTGCACCCGTCCGCCTGGGGTCTGGACAGTGACATCACACTGCATGTCGGTGTTGAGCGTCAAAATGCGAAAGCTACTTTGATCGCCTTGGGCTTGCAGCATGCCAGTTTCCAATGCAAACGGCACCACAGCAGCGAGCATATTGCCGCAATTGGGCGTGGTGTCCACGCTGTCTTTGTTGGGTTGCAATTGGACGAACAAGAAGTCAAGGTCCACACCGGGCACATTGCTTTTGCGAACGATGCCAACTTTGCTGGTCAAGGGGTGTGCGCCGCCCAGGCCGTCAATCTGCCTTGGATCGGGTGAACCCATTGCAGCCAACAACACTTTATCGCGAAGGGCCACATCTTGGGGCAAATCGGCTTGGTTGAAAAACGGTCCCTTGGAGGTGCCACCGCGCATTAACAGGCAAGGGATCGCGGTTTGAGAGCTGTCTGTCATAGGCGCAATTTTCTTTCGAAGAAACAATGATTGTGCCCCCTAACGCCAAGGCCGAACAGGCCCAAGCCCCACAGGCAATTAGATCATTCGAGATTATCAGATTAATAGAAATACCCAAATATCACAACCACGGACTTGAAATAGCGTGAAGTTGATTCATCAAACAGCGCTCACATGGGCATTTTCTGAAGCATCCATAGCAGCAAATTGAGGGTGACAAAAGACGCCATGGTGGTGCCCAACAAAGCCGCCGCACTGAGGCCTTCATGACCATGCTTTTGCGTCAAAATGGAATAGATTCCAAGCATGGGCATGGCGCATGTCATGAGCGCTGCTGTGCGCAGTACAGGGTCAGAAATGGGGGCCAGCCACATCAAAACCACCCATGCCACCAGGGGGTGGAGCAGCAACTTGCCCATGGCGATTTTCGCCACATCTACCCTCACCCCTTTGACCTGCAAGCCCACAAGACTGCCGCCAATCACAAACAAGGCCAGCGCGCCACTCGATTGAGAGAACAAATCAACAGAGCGCGAAAACGCTGGTGGCAGGCGCCACTGCATGACTGCAAACACAAACCCCACCACGATGCCCCAAATCATGGGGTTTAAAGCCATGCCTTTGAAGGTTTGAGCCAGAACATCGCGCCACTTTCCAGACCCTTTTTCGGAGTCAGCCCAAGCCAACAGCAAGGGCAGTATGAGCAAATTCTCAACCACCATATTCAAGGCCAAGGTCACGCCAGCAATCGGCCCCAAGCTGAGCAAAATCACGGGGTACCCGACAAAACCACTGTTTGGACATGTGATGCCAATGGCGTAGCAACTGGCCAAGCTCCTGCTGCGACCTGCCATGCTGTTGGACCACAAAAGAACCAAGCCCAAAGTCAGCAGGGTGCTCAGTGCGTAAGCCCACAAATACTGCACATTCAAAATGTCGCTGACTTGCCGTTGCGACAAGGCGTTGAACAACAATGCAGGAAAAGAAACTTTGACAACGAAGGTGCCAAAAGCACGCATGTCTGACTTTTGAAAAAAGCCCCAACGCGTCAGGAAGTAGCCCAAAGCGATAACCACATAGATGGGGCCCGTGATGGCCAGTATGTCAAGCATGCTTGTAGGTCAGTCTTTAGGGTTGACATTGCCGCACTGGGCCAGCAAACGGTCTGCATAGTCTTGCCACGTGGCATCGGCTGCAAGTCCATTGAACACGCCCTTCTGCGCTTGCTGTGAAATCCATTGCTGCTTCAGCGCAGTGGCGCTGGCCATGAGAGGCTCAAACCCTGACTCCTTGACCATGTTGGCAGCTTCATGCATTTCTTCTGACCGGCGTTTGCCGTGCTGGACCACGCGACTGAAAAAATAGGCGCCTTGCAAGGACCAATCGATGCTGGGAAAAGTTTCTTTGAGTGTTGGAAGCACATGGTCTTCTACACCGTAGGCGCGGGCCGTGGTGTAGCTCTCGATCACCAAGGCCTCCAAGCCTTTGATCATGACACTGCGGCTCATTTTGATGGCGCTTGCCACGCCCAAGCGATCGCTCACGGGCTTAGCGTCCATGCCCCATTGCGATAATTGCCAAGCCAAATCAGCAGCTCGTGCGCCACCTAAGAGCATGGGGACTCGGATTCCGTAAGGGGGCACCGAGGTCATGACGCCAGCTTCGACATAAATGCCACCCGCCGCATCGATCAATGCAGCGCATTTTTGTTTGGTCCCGGGCGATGCAGAATTTAGATCCAAATAAAAACCACCCGGCCGGATGAATTTTGCAACCTCTTGCGCAACGCTCAAGGCGTTCGAAGCGGTGACTGCCCCAATGATCAGATCACTGGCAATGCTCAACGCTTGCAGACTGTCCTGGGCCTGCACACCCCGACTGCTCGCATGGAGGCGTTCGCTCATTTGCACTTCTTGCAGCGTGGGGGTCGCAAATTTCAAGTCCCAGGCACTCACAGAATGCACACCGGCTTTGCCAATTAAGCCTGAGGTGAATATTTTTCCAACTTCGCCGTAGCCAATCAAACCGATAGATGCAATGTTCATGGTGAGTGATCTCTCCTTGCTAAGAAGCAATTGTATTCACACTGAGCAAAGCGATCACGCCCGTGCTAGAGTTGCACTTGCACGAGAGCGAAAGCCATCTTGCGCCATCCATCACATGCCCAACTTTATTACTTGAAAGACGCATTTCATGAAATTGATCAGTTTTTTACTCAATGACATCGCATGCTATGGCGCCGTGCAAGGCAGCAAGGTTTTGAACCTCAGCCCTCTCTTGGGCGAGCAAGCCATTGATTTGAAAACTTTGATTGCCAAAAAATTAGTGCCTCTTGCGGCGCAGACACTGGCCAACAACACCCCCGATTTGACATTGGCCAATTTGCATTTACTGCCAGTCATTCCCAACCCCAACAAAATTATTTGCGTCGGCCTGAACTACCACGACCACGTCAAAGAGTCAGGCAGGGATTTCACCGAGAAGCCCGCTTTATTTTTGCGTGTTTCGTCATCACAAGTCGGCCATGGCCAAGACATTGTGCGCCCACCGGAATCTGAGCGCCTGGACTATGAAGGCGAAATAGCCATCGTGATTGGCGAAGGCGGTAGGCGGATCTCACAAGCCAATGCATGGCAACACATTGCAGGTTATACCTGCTACAACGACGGCTCCATTCGCGATTGGCAAAATTTCACAACGCAATGGACGGCAGGAAAAAATTTCTGGCGCACAGGCGGCTTTGGTCCATGGCTGGTCACAGCCGATGAGATCCAACCTGGCCAAACAATGACACTGAGCACACGACTGAACGGTCAAGAATTGCAACGTGCCACCACCGACATGATGATTCACAGCATTCCACGTCAAATTGAATACATCTCAACCTTCATGCCCTTGGAGCCAGGTGACGTGATTGTGACGGGCACCCCAGGCGGCGTGGGCAATAAGCGCACACCGCAGCTGTTCATGAAGCCGGGTGATGTGGTAGAAATTGAAGTGGATGCCGTGGGTATTTTGCGCAATACCATATGCGATGAACTTATTTAAAATTTTCAGCGAAAAGTGCTTTAAAGATCAAAAATAGTGCCATCAACAACTTCTATGGTCTTGTCGCAACGCGCTGACAAAAGTGGGTTGTGCGTCACAAACAATACCGCCGTGCCTTGATCTCGGCAGACGCTTTGAAGCAGTTCAAATACAGCGTCTGCGCTTTTGCTGTCTAAATTTCCGGTGGGCTCATCGGCCAAAATCAAAGCGGGTTTCATCGCCAAGGCCCTGGCCACTGCCACTCGCTGCTGTTGACCACCTGACAAGCGAGAAGCAGGTGCATCAAGCCACGGCGTTAAGCCCACACTGCCCAGCAACTGTGCGGCACGCTCACGCATGGCTTTGTTTGAAAAACCAGCATCTGCCACCATGGGCATCATGACGTTTTCAATGGCTGAAAAAGCGCTCAATAGATGGTGGTATTGAAATACAAATCCAATTTGATGCCCACGCAAATCGGTCAAATCTGCATCACTGAGCAAAGTCGTTTCTTGCTGACAAATTTTCAAAGTGCCGCTGGTAGGCCTGTCTAAGAGTCCCACCGTGTTCAGCAAGGTACTTTTGCCTGATCCCGAGGGGCCTGTCACCGCACAAAATTCACCCGGAAATAGTTGCAAATTGATGCCATGCAAAATCTCGATTTCATTGGGCTGCCCCACATTGAAGGACTTGCGAATTCCAATTAAATCCAAAATGGGATTTGAAGCTGGCAGACCCTGCGAAGGACGAGTGACTTTCATTTTGGCTAACCCCTGATCGCCACTACGGGGTCTAGCCTGGCCGCACGCATGGCGGGGGCAAAAGCAGAGATCAAACCTGTCAATGTGGCCAAAACCAGGGTTTGGACGAGCAAATGCATATCAAAGACTAAGAAAAACATGACCGACCCATCTGCGTTGCGCTCAAAACGCTGCCACAAATACAAAGCAGCACCCCCAATGCCTGAGCCCATCAACGCGCCGCCCAAGCCAAGCAAGCCGCCTTGCAACAGAAAAATTCGCAGTATTTGCCCGCGAGTGATGCCCATGGCGCGCAAGATTCCAATCTCACGAGAGCGCTGCACCACTGAGACCACGAGCACGCTGGCAATGCCAAAACCTACTGACAAAGCCACAAAAAATCGAATCGCCGTATTGGCTGTGGTTTGGGCCCTGACAGCGGTAAAAAATTGCTCATTGGTTTTGATCCAACTGTCGGCCTGTAAACCAGTCAATGACTGAATTTGCCTTGCGATATTCTCAGCCGCATAGACATCGTGAACGGTCACATCGAAAACAGAAGCACCACCAATCAAACCCATCATGCTTTGCGCTGTGCGCAATGCCACAAAAGTGCTGCGACTGTTTGCGCCTTTATTGCCCAGGTCAAAAATACCCGTGATTTTCAGCGTGTTGACCGACCCATTGCCTGTGGACAAACGCAATTTGTCACCCACGCTCAAACCCAAATCGCTGGCCAATTCGGTGCCTATCAAAATAGAATCGCTGGCCAAGATGGCCTGCCCGCGAACAATTTTTTCGGGCAAAGAAATAATTTGGAAATACAAGTCTGGAATCATCCCAGTGACAGAAACTGAGCGCGTCGTATCGCCTCGAATCAACAAGGCAGCACCCGAGATGGCCGGAGACACCACTTTGACCTGCGCCATTTTCGCCACTTGGCTGGCCACATTTTGCCATTGGTCAATGCCCTTGAACCGCTGCAATGGCGTTTGCACAATCGCAATTTCAGTCTCGTTGGCTTCATTTTTCCGCAAAGTTCTGGCCACTTCTTTAGGCGCGAGCATCTGAATATGCGCTTGTCCTGTGAGGACCCTGTTGACAAAATTCGCTTGCATGCCGGTGAGCAGTGCTGACATGAAAACAATGACTGCCACGCCAATTGAAATGCCAACAACAATAAAGGCCGATTGAATTTTTCCTTCTTTCAAAAATCTGAGTGCAACAATCCATTCAAATGGAAGCCACGTCAACTGCATCATGGCATTGTGGTGCGAAGCCGTGAACCTTCGCCTACATGGGCCAGGGCCGTGGGCAGCAACTGATCACCTGCATGAAGGCCCGAAACAACCTCGGCAAAGCCCTGACTGATCAAGCCCAACTGAACAGACTGGCGCTGTACACGGCCCTGTTTCACCCAAAGCACCCAAGGATTGGGTTTGTCAAAATCATGGACGGCCGTCAATGACACCAAGGTAGCGTTTTCTCGTCTGGCCACTTCGATGTCAACCGAAACCGTCATGTCTTGTTTCAACTCTTCAGGCGGATTGAGCACATTGAGTTTGACTTCAACCGATCCGCGCTGTGGATCGATGCTGGGATTGATGAAACTGACTTGGGTTTCAAATTTTTTGTCAGAGAATGCGTCAGCACTGGCCCATGCTTTTTGATTTAAGCGCAACCACTTCAAGTTTTTTTCATCAATTTGCACGACGAGTTGCATTGCGCCTTGCGGCGATAAAACCATGAGAATTTTTCCTGGTTGTACGCCATCACCGGGCTCCACATTTCTAGCAATCAAAGTGCCAGATCGAATTGCATTGATTTGTGTATAGTTCAAACGAGCCCTTGCGGTTTGAACATTGGCTTGCGCTTGCTGGAGTGATGCCTGCGCAGTGGAAATTTCACTTCCGCCCTTTTGCAAACTTGTCAATTGGTGGTTCGCACTTTGCACTTGAGCTTGGGCTATCTGGAATAATCGCTCAGATTCCTCTTTGGCGGCTGCACCAATGAACCCTTTTCCAAACAGATCCAAAGATCGAGCAGCGTTATTTTGTGCGCTGATTAAGTTGACGTTGGCTTGAATCAGCGCTTGTACCGCCACGGGGGCTTTCAACTCCTGCAACTGACGCAGATTTGTTTGCGCCTGCAGCTCTGATGCAAGTGCCTGTTGGAGGTTGGATTTTAATTCGCTGTTTTCCAGCTCAATGAGCATCCGATTTTGATCAACCTGTTGCCCCTCTTGAACTGGAACGCGAGAGACCGTCCCTGTGATTTGTGCACTGATATTGATTCGATGCGGGCTTTCAACGCGGCCACTGGCCACCACCGTATGCACAAAATTTCCGGATTTAACGACTTGAACCTGAGTCAATGGCCCTTGAAAATACCCGTATGCAAAGTAGGCAATGAGCAATAAAAGCGTCAACGCAACAGATACAAAATATTTATTTTGCCGCATGAAATAAACTATTTAAGTTACATGCCCACCAATGTCGAATGGGCAGTCTTGTTTCTGCCTTAACTTGACCTGAATGGATTTGTCGCTCATGTGATCACCTCGATAAAACTGAATTTATCCAGCGACTCATATCAGGCGCTGACATGGCGCCTGATTGGCGAGACACCTCTTGCGGAACGCGATTGGTTGCATTGCAGTGCGTGCACACGAAATGAATTTTTTCGACCATGCAATCATTAACTCACAGCATGAAGGCCTGAATCATGACTTAAATCAATTAATCCCTTGAGTACCTGCATTGGCTGAAATTGATCGCTTGGCTTTATAGGTATGCCACTGTGGATGTTGCACTGGACAACGCCATGAACCATCTTTATTGCGGCAAGACTTCCAATTGAACACCATCTAATTGCGCATTGGTTGCCAAGTTCATCAAAAAAAGATGTAAGGCCGTGATGTAGGATTTTTGCTTCAATGCCATGACTACAGAGCCTCGAACGGCTTCATAGCTTTGTGCAACACCGGGTTCACGCGACAAAACTTGAACAACATGAAAACCAAAACGACTGTGAACCAACCGCGGCAGCACACCCACTTCTGATTGTCCAAAAATTTCTTTGGCAAATTCTGGCGCGCAGTCGGACTGGTTCAGCCAGCCAAGTTCACCCCCTTGCGCTGCGCTGGGACAATTTGAAAGTGATTGAGCGGCTTTGGCAAAAATTGCATTCGAACTTTGACCGTCATGGCAGCGCACGTCGAGCAAAGATGTTTCAGCACGAAGGCGCAGGGCTGACACATCGACGCCCGGTGTGACAGCAAATAAAATATGCCGCACCTCCACGCGTTCACCAGTTCTGTACTGCACTTGGTGCGCGGCATGGTAGCGCAAGCACGCTGGCTCAGTCGGTTCTTCAACTTGCAGTTCTGCATCGAGCAGCGCCTCAATGGCGTCAGAAGCAGCTTCGCTTAAAACGCCATCTTCAGAAGTCCGATCATTGCTTGCCAACAAGTCCTTGCACATGGCTGCTTGACGCAGTAATTCGGAGCACGCCCGTTGGCGCAGTTGTTCCAAATTGAGCTTTTCCTCTGCCCCATGAAGTGCCACACCATTGACTCTAGCGATGTTTGATTGTTCTATTGTGTTTGCTTGCATCGATATCTCCTTAAACGCCTGCACCTGGCTGACGGGGGGCGTTATGTCCGATTGGCACATTCAGCCGCCTGGCCCTGACCACTTGGTAAGGCCTGAACAAATAAGCCACCGTGCCAAAACCACTCCAGACATGGACCAATCGGGTGAATGGAAAAATCAAGAAAATGCTCATACCCAAGAACATGTGCAGCTTAAAAACCCAACCAGCATCTGCAAGCATTTCAGGGGCCCCAGCCTGCAAGCTCACAATGGTTTGAGCCCATCCAGCCAATTTCAGCATCATGCTGCCGTCGAGGTGCTGCGCCGACAGTGGGATGGTAGCCAAACCCAAAGCCAGTTGAAACCACAACAAAATCAACAAAACAATGTCACTGGTTTTTGAGTTGATGCGAATGCGTGGCTCAAACAGACGGCGGTGCAATAAAACACTCACCCCCACAAAGCCAAGCAAACCGGCAATACCTCCGCTGATCACGGCCATCCATTGTTTGCTCCCCGCATCCAGAAAGTGTTCGTACACGAAATGAGGTGTCAACATGCCAAAGAAATGACCGAAAAAGAGAAACAAAACGCCTACATGAAAGAGATTGCTTCCCAGCTTGAGTTGCCCAGCTTTGAGTAACTGCGAGGAATCGCTTTTCCAAGTGTATTGGTCCCGGTCAAATCGAATCAGACTGCCCAGTAAGAATATGGTGAAAGCAATGTAGGGATACACGCCAAAAAGAAATGTGTCGAGTGCGTTCATGGTGTTGCTCCGGTCATGGCGGAAACTTTTTTAACAAAGTGAATGGGTTGCACCTGATCTGGCTGCGCTTGCCCCTTGACGGAGCAGCCATCAAAGACGATTGGCTCTTCCCAAACTGCATCTAAAGGCTCGTCTGCAACAATCTTGACTGGGTAGGCTTTTTCTCCGGCTAATTCGATCAGCGCGCCTAGGACGCTGGCATAAGCACTGCTGCGCTGCTGCAAGGCATTGAAGATGGCGTTGAAAATATGTGCCATTTCACCTAGAAATTCACGTGCTTGTTGAGCCGGCTGAGTCGATACAAATTGAAGCACCACAGGCAAATAGTCGGGCATTTCATCCGGTGATAAATACAAGCCTGCTTTTTCATAGGTTTGAGCCAAATCGATCATGGCAGGCCCGCGGTCGCGGGAGTCACCATGCACGTGTTCAAACAAATGCAAAGAAGTAGAACGCCCACGGTCAAACAGCTCTACATATTGGGCTTCAATATCGAGGGCGTCATTGCCATTGAGGTTATCGATCAAAGCATCCAACTCTCTCAATCGAGCAGGTGCAATTGCTTTCTCAAAATGCAAGGCGCCTTTGAGTTCCATCAAGTGACTGCGAAGCTGTGCATCTGGATAAGAAAGCAAATGGGCCAACACTTTGAGACTACTGGAAGTTGTCACGGGTTTATGAAATGACATGATTCAGACCTCCGCCTTGATCGGTATCGTGCGTTTTTTGTTTCCGCCAAAGAGGCTAGCTTCGCTGGTACCATCAGAGCAGCCATTTCCAAAAGAAAAACCGCAGCCCCCTTTCATGTCAAAGGTGTTTTCTGCGTACTCACGGTGGGTACTCGGAATGACGAAGCGGTCTTCATAATTGGCAATGGCCATCACGTGGTACATCTCTTCGACTTGCGCCTGGCTCATGCCAACTTGGTCAAGTACGGCCGTGTTGATTTGTCCGTCCACATGTTTGCTACGTTGGTAAGCACGCATGGCCAGCATGCGCTCGAGCGCCCGCTCTACGGGGCCTGTGTTGCCAGCGGTCAGCAGGTTGGCCAAGTATTTCACTGGAATGCGCAATTGTTTAATGTCTGGAATTTCTCCGTTGACACCGATTTCTCCCGCATTGGCTGCGGCACTGATGGGTGAGAGCGGCGGCACATACCAGACCATTGGCATAGTGCGGTATTCTGGGTGCAATGGCAATGCAACCTTCCATTGCACCGCCATTTTGTAGACTGGGCTGTTGCGCGCTGCGTCCATCCATAAGTCAGGAATACCGTCAATTTTTGCCTGCGCAATGACTGCGGGATCGTGTGGGTCAAGAAATACATCGAGCTGTGCCTGGTACAAATCGCGATCATTTTCAACGCTGACAGCCTCTTGGATGCGGTCAGCGTCATACAGGAGCACGCCCAAATATCGAATCCGACCAACGCATGTTTCGCTGCAAACCGTAGGCTGACCAGATTCAATACGTGGATAACAAAAAATGCATTTTTCTGCTTTCCCAGACTTCCAGTTGTAATAGATTTTTTTATACGGGCAACCACTGACACACATGCGCCAGCCGCGGCACTTGTCTTGATCAATCAAAACAATTCCATCTTCTTCTCGCTTGTAGATAGAGCCTGAAGGGCAACTGGCCACGCAGGTAGGGTTCAGACAGTGCTCGCACAATCTGGGCAAGTACATCATGAAGGTGTTTTCAAATTGACCATAAATGTCTTTTTGAATATCGTCAAAATTTTTATCTTTGCTGCGCTTAGAAAATTCTCCGCCTAATATTTCTTCCCAATTGGGGCCCCATACTATTTTTTCCATGCGCTGGCCTGTGATCAAGCTGCGTGGCCGTGCCGTGGGAGGTGCCTTCATCTCAGGGGCTGACTGCAGGTGCGCATAGTCAAAGGTGAAGGGCTCGTAATAGTCGTCAATTTCCGGCAAATTTGGATTTGCAAAAATGCGCATCAACAACTTCCATTTGGCACCTTGACGTGGCTCGATTTTCCCGTTTGATTTACGAATCCAACCTCCGTTCCATTTGTCTTGGTTTTCCCACTCCTTGGGATAACCAATGCCAGGCTTGGTTTCTACATTGTTGAACCATGCGTATTCCATGCCTGGGCGACTGGTCCAAACATTTTTGCAAGTCACCGAGCAAGTGTGGCAGCCAATGCACTTGTCCAAGTTCAAGACCATGCCAATTTGTGCGCGTATTTTCATTATTGTCCTTCTGCTTGTGCGAGGCTTGTGCGCTCGTTGAGGTTGGCCTCTTCTTCGAGCCAATCAACTTTGCTCATCTTGCGAACGACCACAAATTCATCGCGATTGGTGCCGATGGTTCCGTAGTAATTGAAGCCATAACTGAACTGTGCGTATCCACCGATCATGTGTGTGGGCTTGAGCACAATGCGAGTGACTGAATTGTGAATTCCACCTCGCATCCCAGTGATTTCAGAACCCGGCGTGTTGATGATTTTTTCTTGCGAGTGATACATCAACACCATGCCGTTATTGACCCGCTGACTGACCACCGCACGCGCTGCAATGGCGCCATTGATGTTGAACAACTCGACCCAGTCATTGTCAACAATGCCGACACTTTTGGCATCGTCTTCGCTTAACCAAATCACGGATCCACCTCTGTTCAAAGTGAGCATCATCAAATTGTCACTGTAGGTTGAGTGAATACCCCACTTTTGGTGTGGCGTGATGAAATTCAAGGCAATTTCTTTGTTGCCATTGGGCTTGATATTTTGAATAGCCCCTGTGGTTTTCAAATCAACGGGTGGGCGATAGCTGGTAAAGCCTTCTCCAAAAGCAGTCATCCATGGATGGTCCATGTAAAACTGCTGGCGCCCTGTCAAGGTGCGCCATGGAATCATCTCATGCACATTGGTGTAACCCGCGTTGTACGAAACGGTTTCTGATTCAATGCCGCTCCAGGTGGGTGAACTGATAATTTTTCGAGGCTGCGCTTGTATATCGCGAAAGCGAATTTTTTCATCTTCACGGTACACGGCCAAGTGGGTGTGATCGAGGCCAGTTTGCTTGCCCAGCGCTTTCCATGCTTTGACGGCCACATGACCGTTGGTCTCGGGCGCCAATTGCAGCACCACTTCACAGGCGTCAATGTCGGTGTTGATTTTTGGCATACCGCAACTCACCCCCGACTCCAGCACCAATCCATTGAGCTCACCCAATTGCTTGACTTCGGTTTGCGTGTTCCATGAAATGCCCTTGCCCCCGTTGCCGGCTTTGTTCAATAGCGGGCCTAAGGCCGTGAAACGCTTGTACACATTGGGGTAGTCACGCTCAACCACCGCCATGTTGGGGCCGGTCTTGCCGGGTATCAAATCAACCTCACCGCGTTTCCAGTCTTGTACGCCAAAGGGTTGCGCCAACTCAGCTGGTGAGTCGTGCATCAGTGGGCTGAGTACCATCTCGCGCTCTACCCCCAAATGGCCGACACACACTTCGCTAAATTTTTTGGCAAACCCTTTGTAGATATTCCAGTCGCTGCGTGACTGCCAAGCAGGATCCACAGCTGTAGACAAGGGGTGAATAAACGGGTGCATGTCACTGGTATTGAGGTCGTTCTTTTCGTACCACGTGGCAGTGGGCAAAACGATGTCTGAGTACAGGCAGGTGGTGCTCATCCGAAAGTCCAAGGTCACCAACAAGTCCAACTTTCCCTCAGGTGCTTGTGCATGCCAGACCACTTCAGTTGGTTTGGCTTCGTCTTGACCCATGTCCTTGCCTTGCACACCGTTGCTGGTGCCCAGCAAATGCTTCAAAAAGTATTCGTGGCCTTTGCCGCTGGAGCCCAAAATATTTGAACGCCAAACAAACATATTGCGAGGCCAGTTGTCGGGGTGATCAGGGTCTTCGCAACTCATGCTCAGTGAGCCCTCTTTCAATCCTTTGACCGTGTAGTCTTTAGGATCCATGCCCACTGCAGTGGCTTCGCGCACCACTTGGATCGGATTGGTTTTTAACTGCGGTGCAGATGGCAGCCACCCCATACGCTCAGCGCGCACGTTGTAGTCAATCATGCTGCCGTCATACAATTTTTTGTCTGCCAAAGGCGAGAGCACTTCTTCCATGCCCAATTTTTCATAACGCCACTGGTCGGTGTGCGCGTAGAAAAAGCTGGTTGAATTCATTTGCCGTGGTGGGCGTATCCAGTCCAGCGCAAATGCCAGCGCAGTCCATCCTGTTTGTGGCCGAAGTTTTTCTTGTCCCACATAGTGTGCCCAGCCGCCACCGCTTTGTCCAATGCAGCCACACATCATCAGCATGTTGATGACGCCGCGGTAATTCATGTCCGCGTGGTACCAATGGTTCATGGCCGCGCCAATGATGACCATGGATTTGCCATGTGTTTTATCGGCATTTTCTGCAAACTGCCGTGCCACTGCGATCAACTGCTCGCGCGGTGTGCCTGTGATGCGCTCTTGCCATGCCGGGGTGTAGGGCGTGTCGTCATTAAAGTCTTTCGCCGCCAACTCGCCTGGCAAGCCTCGGGCTACGCCGTAGTTGGCCACTTGCAAATCAAACACGGTGGCCACCAAGGCCTCGCGCTCCTCACCGGCTTTGCCCAAAGAGATGCGCTGTACAGGCACTGTTCGCACCAGGACATTGTTGGCCCCTGCTCCGCTGGCATTGTTTGGAAAATGTTCACTCTCAATCCCCCCAAAATAGGGGAAGCCTACTTTGGCTGTTTCCGCACTGGCGCAAGCCCCCTCCATGACTGAGAGTTTGAGTTTGACATCCTGTCCATGACGCGCCTCCTTGGCTTGCAGATTCCACTGTCCTTCGTCCGATCTGCCATCAGGGCCCCAACGAAAGCCGATGGCACCATTGGGCAAAACCACTTTGCCACTTTCGTCAATGGCCACGGTTTTCCACTCAGGGTTGTTGGCCGCGCCAAGTTTTCCATTGAAGTCCGAGGCTCTGACATAACGATCAGGCACCATCACCACCTCGCCACTGGGCAGACTGTGCTCTTTGAGCATGACCAACATTGGCATGTCGGTGTAGCGGCGCACATAGTCGTCAAAGTAGGCACTACGAACTTTTCCGCCATCAGGAAAATAAAACTCTTTCAAAATCACATGTCCCATGGCCATGGCCACTGCCGCGTCTGTTCCCTGCTTGGGTTTCATCCAGATATCACTGAGTTTGGCGACCTCTGAATAGTCTGGCGTGACGGCCACAGTCTTGGTGCCTTTGTAACGCACTTCGGTGAAAAAGTGAGCGTCAGGCGTGCGCGTTTGAGGCACATTGGAACCCCAAGCGATGATGAAACTCGAATTGAACCAATCGGCAGATTCAGGCACGTCGGTTTGTTCACCCCATATTTGGGGACTGGCCGGTGGCAAGTCGCAATACCAATCGTAAAAACTCATGCAAACGCCGCCAATCAAGCTCAAGTAGCGACTGCCTGCGGCGTAACTGACCATGGACATGGCAGGTATAGGCGAGAACCCAATGATGCGATCAGGCCCGTGCTTTTTGATGGTGTACACGTTGGCAGCGGCCACCATTTCATTGACTTCATCCCAACTCGATCGTACAAAGCCGCCCAAACCCCGCACACTTTGGTAAGACTTGCGCTTGGCGTCGTTTTGCACAATCGATGCCCATGCGTCCACGGGCTCGTGTGAAATTCTCGCCTCGCGCCACAATTTGAGCAGTCGACCGCGCACCAAAGGGTACTTCACACGGTTGGCGCTGTACAAATACCAGCTGTAGCTGGCCCCCCGTGCGCACCCGCGAGGCTCGTGATTGGGCATGTCCCACCGTGTGCGAGGGTAGTCTGTTTGCTGCGTTTCCCATGTAACGATGCCGCCTTTGACATAAATTTTCCAAGAGCAAGAGCCAGTGCAATTGACACCATGTGTCGATCGAACAATTTTGTCGTGTGCCCAGCGATCGCGGTAAGCATTTTCCCAAGTGCGATCTTCACCTGTGGTCACGCCGTGGTCACCAGAGAACGATTCTCTCGTTTGAGAAAAATAACTGAGTAGATCTAAAAAATGGCTCATGAGATACCTCTAATGAAAATATATATATGTCAAAAATTACGGGTTTTTGATTTCTGAATTTGCGCGCAAGTAGAACCACCAGTTGAGCAACAAACACAAGGCATAAAACACAGCAAAACCGTACATGGCAATTTCTGGTGTTCCTGCTTTGATCTGCGCGCCAATCACAACCGGAGCAATGAATGCGCCGTAAGCAGCCACTGCAGAAGTCCATCCCAGCACTGGGCCCGCTTGTTGACGATCAAAAATCACGCCAATGGTTCTGAAGGTCGAGCCATTACCAATGCCGCTTGCAGCAAACAGCAGCACAAACAACCACATGAAACTAGAGAAATATTGCTCAGGCGTTGCTGATGCGTAGGCCTTCATCATGACAAAGCCCACGGCGCCAGAGGCCAACACCATCACAGCCGAGATCACCTGGGTAACGATGGAGCCGCCCACTTTGTCAGATATCCACCCCCCCACTGGGCGCACCATGGCGCCTACAAAGGGACCCATCCAGGCGTAGGTCAAAGCTGAGACAGCATTCGGATTTTTAAGGCTGTGTTGCATCACACCAGCCGCATCGGGCATGTGGCTGATGCCAAATATCACCGTAATGGACAAAGGCAAGGCCATTGAAAATCCAATGAAAGAGCCGAACGTGACCATGTACAACACCGTCAGAGACCATGTGTGCTTATTTCTGAAAATTGCAAACTGCTTTTCAATGTTTTCTTTCATCGTGCCAAAGGCAGTGACTTTCATCACCATCAAGGCGCTGACGATGATCAATGGCATGGCCACCCACATGTTGAGCAAGCCCAATCCAGTGGGCGCAGGCAAATACAAGTAAAGACCTAAACCTGCAGGCAAAAAAGACAGGGTATAGAGCCAAATGATTTTCAAAAATGCTGCGAAAGTTCCTCCGATACTGGGCGACACTGCGTTCAAGTTGTTCATGCCAAAGAAACACAGTGCAGACAACGGGATCAATGCCAACAACCACACGAATCCTGCGTTTTGAATCCAAGTCGAAGTGCCTGCGCTGATCTTTCCCAAGATCCAGCCACTGTCTTTGATCAAGTCCAGAGAAGCGCCTCCCAAATCGCCGAACAGGCTCAAGGTCATGACCAATGGAATCAAAATTTGCATGGTGGTGACACCAAAATTACCAAGGCCGGCATTCAGACCAAGTGCCGTGCCCTGCAAGCGCTTGGGGAAAAATGTACTGATGTTGGACATTGAACTGGCGAAATTACCGCCTCCAACCCCTGACCAAAGTGCCATCAACTGAAATGACCACAAGGGCCAATCCTTGTGCTGCAAGACAATGCCGGTGCCGATGGCGGGCGCCAAGAGCATGGCAGTCGTTAAGAAGATGGTATTGCGTCCGCCCGCAAGGCGAATTAGAAATGAGGCGGGTATGCGCATCGTCGCACCTGACAATCCAGCAATCGCCGTCAATGTGAACAACTCAGCTTGCGAAAATGGGAAACCCAAATTGAGCATTTGCACCGTGATGATTCCCCACATGCCCCAAATGGCAAAGCCGCAAAGTAAGCTGGGCACTGAAATCCAAAGATTTTTGTAGGCAATTTTTTTGCCTCTGGATTCCCAAAAATGGTCATCCTCAGGACGCCAATCATCAATGTCGATGCAGGTTTGTGATTTTGTGGTCATAGTCATCTTTTTAAAATGTGGTTTTCAGGTGATGAAGTTAAATGGCGTCGCGTTGCGTCCAATCACTTCACCACGGCGTACTTCGGTCCAGTACATCCAAATCAAAGAGACCCAGACCACGCCATACATCAGCATGAAAGCACTTGAGCGAATGCCCGTCAGGTCCATCAACACGCCAAACAAAATCGGCAAGACAAATCCGCCCAAACCTCCGGCCAAACCAACAATGCCACTGATCGCCCCAATGTTGCCGGTGTAGTCATCGCTGATGTACTTGAACACGCTGGCTTTGCCAAACGCAAAGGCGATGCCCAAGATAAACATCAATGCGGTAAACATGTAAACGTTTAAGCCTAAGTGAAAGCTTTTAGGGCCCGATGCTGTTGCCACCGTGAAATCAGTTTGAGGGTAGCTGAGCAAGAAAAGGCAGATCCAACTGACCCACATGACCCACCAAGTCACGCTGTGCGCACCCCACTTGTCTGATAGCCACCCGCCAACGGCGCGCAAGACGCCACCGGGCAAAGAGAAACAGGCAGCAAGGAGCGCAGCCGATCGAATTTCAAGGCCAAATTCGCCTACGTAGTACTGCACCATCCAAAGGGAAAGTGCCACATAGCCACCAAAGACAATGCTGTAGTACTGACAATACTTGAGCACCTTGGGATCTTTGAGCAATTTGAGTTGGTCTATGAATTTGACATTGCTAGGAACCAAGTGAGTTGGATCGCTGTAACTGAAAAACCAAAATAAAAGCGCGGCTCCCAGCATGACAGCGGCATAGATTTGCGGCACCATGGTCCAACCAAATGCGACCAACAATGCCGGTGCAATGAATTTATTGACCGCAGCGCCAGAATTGCCAGCACCATAGATGCCCATGGCAAAACCTTGCTGATTTTTTGGAAACCAGCGGGCTACATAAGGTGTTCCTACGGAGAACGATCCGCCCGCCAATCCAACGAACAACCCAATGGTTAAAAAATGCCAATAAGCGGTGGCATACGACATCAAGTAAATGGCCGGGACCGTCAGGGCCATCAAAATCGTCATGACCAAGCGACCGCCATACTTGTCCGTCCAAATGCCCAAGGGAACCCTGACCAAGGAGCCGGTCAGAACGGGTGTGGCCATTAACAAACCAAACTGAGTCGCATTCAGGTCTAAAGCTTTCTTGATCGGTATTCCAATCACACCAAACATCATCCAGACCATGAAGCAAACTGTGAATGCCACCGTGCTGACAATCAATACAGAGAGTGCTTGTTCATTTTTTGTCATGTCAAAAACCTTTTGATTTCTTTGACTTGACTTTAGGTTTTTTAAGTTGCCAGCACCATCCTTCTGAAGAACGTCATGGGTTCACTCAAGGAACTATGAATTGGGTGCTTCGCATAGTTCTATCGAACTACTCAAGCTGGTGCTTGCGCAATGCTTGACATGGATCAAACCAAGCTTTGTGACTTAGCCCTTTAAATCAATCCATTTTCAGAAGCCATCACTGCAGCATGAACACGGCTACTCACGCCAAGTTTTCGCAAAATATGCTGCACGTGAATTTTTACTGTAGTTTCTGCAATGCCCAATTCACGAGCAGTTTCTTTGTTGCTCGAACCCTTGGCAACACTGCGCAAAATGTCTACTTCTCGTACCGACAAAACAGCCAATGGCGAGGCCCGCTCTTGTGCACTGGATTCACTAGACTCGCAGGAAGCCGAAGCCCCCCGGTAAGCTGCCACGAGTTTGCTGGTCATCTCCGGGGCAATGACGCTTTCTCCTGCCTGCGCCTTTTGAATGGCTTGAATCAGCGCTTCGCCTTCTGTGGTTTTTAACAAGTACCCTGCAGCGCCATTTTGCAAGGCCGCGGACAAGTTGTTCTCATCTTCACTGACCGTCAACATCACAATGCGCGCGTGGGGTGCAGCCTCACGCAGCGCCGGCAATGCATCGACACCGTTGACACCTGGCAGGTGGTTGTCGAGCAAAATGACATGCGGTTGCAGCTCTTGGGCACGGCGCAAAGCTTGGCCTGCGTCTCCTGCGTCACCGACAATTTCCACACGTGGATCGCGCGACAGCAGTGCCGATAAACCCCGCCGGAACAAGGTGTGATCGTCAACCAATAAAATGCGAATCGGCGTCGGGGTCAAAGGTGAAGGGGTCATGCTGATTGCGTTTGTAGAGATGCCGCAGATGGCTCAGATGGCTCAGAGGCAATAGTTGAAAACGGCCCAGCCAAGGTCAATATGACAGAACTACCACTTTGCAGGGTTGAGATAAATTCCAAATTTGCACCAATGCGCTGAGCCCGCTCAGTCATGATGCTCAGTCCCACATGGGTTTCATCTTTTTGCAGTTGATCAATTTCAAAGCCAATTCCGTTGTCTCGAACTTCAAATCGCCAAACTGGTTGCTGCTGTACATCGAGCCATACCTTCGACGCTTTGGCATGCTTTCGAACATTCGACAGTGCCTCTTGCACAATGTGCAGCACTTGAATTTGCAAATCAGCTGACAAGGGAAGACCGTGGCCACTGTGGCTCATGGCGGTGGCCATGCCCGTTTGATGTTCAAATTTTCGAAGCGTGGTGGCCAGTGCGGGCTCGATGTCCTCTGTATTAGCACGGGTTCTGAAATGCATCAAAAGCTCACGCACGTCGCCATAACTTTCGCGAACACCGACATCAATTTCTTCAAGCACTGATTGAATTTCAAGGGCTGATCCACGACGCAGTGCATCTCGCATCAGTTGAACTTGTATTTTTAGAAAAGCCAAGGACTGCGCAATCGAGTCGTGCAACTCACGTGCGATCAAATGCCGTTCCTCTGAAACTGCAGCTTCTTTTCCTAATGCATTGAGGCGTAAATTTTCCATGGCGCTGGCCAAATGACTGTTCAGCGCCTCCAGCAGGGATCGCTCAGCTTCTGATGGAGAGACGAGTGCATGAAAAAACAAATCAACCTCGCCGATCACCCGGTCATGAATTCGAATTGGCAAGTTCAGTACAGTGCTGAAGCCCGCTTTGACGCAATGCTGATGAGGCGCATGGAAAGACTCGTGTATCGGTATGACGCGAAACGCATGTCCTGGCGTCATGTTGCCGCAATGGCAATCGCCCGCATGCAGGCAGTGCTCATCCTTCACCATGTCAACAGGCAGTCCACTTGAGGCTAATAACATAAAGCGTTGGTTAGCCTGGTCAGACCAGCGCACTGCAACGCCATCTGCATGGGCGATGCGCATCATGCTTTGTGAAAAATCTTGAGCCAATTCGTCCAAAGTAGTAGCTCGAGCGACCATCGCAGTGACTTCGTACAAGGACTCTAAGCGTTCACGCTTTTCTTCTAACTCCAAAGTCTTTTCCTTGACCTTGCTCTCTAAATTGGCGTACATCAGTTGCAGGTGCTCTGCCATGCCGTTAAAGCCATCGGCCAAGGTGCCAAATTCATCTGATGTGACGCGCAGAACGCGCGCACTCAAATCGCCTGACTGAATTTTTTGAATAGCTTGCTTCAAATATTGAACAGGCTCCAAGACAAACCGGTAGCCTGTGAAGATCAAGACCGTTGCACCCAAAATTGCCAATGACAAAACGCCCAATTGCAGCAAGTGCAAGATCGCCGTCCAATGGGCAATGTGCTGCTCAATGCTGACCACCAAATTCTCAATGTCAGCGACAAACATCGCAGTTTGTGTGCGCACATTGGCGCCTTCGTAGGCACTGGCGGCGGGCGACACCCAATGATTTTTAAACTCTACCCAATCAGCCTCCACTTTGGTGAAATGGGCCCTGACTGTGTCGTCCCAGGGCACGAATAATGGCCGCTCTGCGTCGCCATTGCGCAGCAAGCTCAAACTCTTTTCATATTCACCCGCCAAAACCTGGAATTCTTTGAATTCTCCACCGCCCAGCACCAAGGCCATGCGATAAGCCTGCATGCGCATGCGCCCTGCCTCATTGACAGCAGCTGCGCCCCCATCCAACTGCCAAGATACCCACAGTGTGGCCACAGTCGAGAGCAGCGCCGCGATCAAAAAGGGGGTCCCCACCAACGCCAATTTGGCGCCCAGGCTCCAAAGTGTTTTTTGAACAGGTGTAACTGACATGCTCTTACCCATCCTTGCCAATCACGCATGCTTGCAACAGCAGAGGACCCATGGTCCATGCAAACATTGAAAACGCGCTCGACCATGCCCCAGCGGCCAGACAAAAAGGCCTGAAACCCCAGTGTTGAATTGCCCAGCTCTGGGCTTGTAGCGCATCCGGCTGAGGCCTTGGCGAAGTGGTGCTCAGGTGTATTTTCAAAATTCAATTTCTCTCAAAGAGTCTGGGCATGATAGGTTTGCTTGCGTAGAAATATTTGATGTACATCAAGTTTTATCAAAACCAACTGATCTTTGTTAGTTTGACTTGGATCAAGACTGCGCACCTGACAAGCCCTATCCTCCAATGCTGCGTTATGAATAGGTTGATTTGTGAAAATTAGTTTGAACCCCCAAAAAATCCTATTCTTGACGGCTGGCTTGCTGATTTTGAGCGCCATCGCTTTTGTGGCCCTGCGCTCAGGGCCTTTGGCGCCTGTGATGGTCACGGTTGAAAAAGTCAAAGAGGGCAACTTCCATGCAGAATTGTTTGGCATTGGCACGGTGGAAGCTCGGCGCAGTTGGATGATCGGCCCCACCGCTGCTGGGCGCGTCTTGAGCGTCAAAGTCGATGTGGGCGAGCGCGTTACAAAGGGGCAGCTCTTAGCGGAAATGGACCCCGTTGACCTTGACCAGCGCATGGCTTCTTTGGATGCAAGCTTGGACAAAGCCGCAAGCGCCCAAACGGCGGCATCAGCACAACAAAAAGATGCCATGGCTCGCTTGGACCTGGCCACCTCTAATATGCAGCGCAATCAAGATTTGGCAGACAAAAATTTCATCAGTCCAGGCGCACTGGAAGCGCGCGCACAAGAAAAAATTTCGGCACTGGCAATGATTCAAGTGGCCGCAGCCAATACGAAATCTGCTGGTCAAGAATTAACCCGGCTCAAAGCTGAACGTGCAGCACTGCAACAGCAGCGCGTTAACGTTCGCCTGCTCTCGCCGGTGGACGGTGTTGTCACGACACGGGACGCCGAAGCAGGCTCCACAGTGGTTGCAGGGCAACCCGTGCTGCGATTGATTGACCCCGCCAGTCTATGGATCAAATTGCGCATTGACCAAGGACGCTCAGCGGGCTTGGTGCCTCATTTGAAAGCGCAAATTAGCTTGCGCTCGCAAGCGCAAGATCGCTTTGAAGGCCAAGTCGAGCGCATTGAAATTCTCAGTGACAGTATCACTGAAGAGCGCATTGCCATGGTTTCCTTCACCCGCTCACCCATGGGAATTTCGGTAGGCGAAATGGCCGAGGTGACTCTCCAATTGCCGGTCAGCGCCAAAGCCATTTCAGTGCCCAATGCCAGTTTGCATCAACAAGGTTTGACAACCGGTGTTTGGCGGATGGTGGCAGGCAAGCCCGTGTTTGCAGCAATTCGCACAGGTGCTTCAAGTTTAGATGGACAAGTCCAAATTCTCGAAGGTCTGCAAGCTGATCAAGAGATTGTGGTTTACAGCCAAAAAACTTTGAATGCAGACAGCCATGTTCAAGTCACGCCCTCCTTGGTCAAGCCACAAACACGCCAGAGTGCAGCGCCGTGATCAATTTGGCGGGTCGGGATATTTTGCATTCATGGCAAAAATTCGTCTTCACTGGCATTGGGCTTGGCTTGCTGATCGGCGTGACATTGACCATGGCCGGCGTTTACCGCGGCATGGTCGACGACGCTCGAGCACTCTTGACCAACAGTGGCGCTGACTTGTGGGTGGTGCAAAAGGACACACAAGGGCCTTACGCTGAATCCTCCAGCCTCAAAGACGATTGGGTTCGCAGTATGCTGGGCATGCCAGGCGTGATGCGCGCTTCGAACGTGACCTATTTCACGATGCAAGTTAAACGCGCCTCTCAAGATGTCCGTGCCATGGTGGTGGGCGGCGAGCCCTTGTCCCCCGGTTGGCCAAGCCACTTGCTCGCAGGGCGACACATCACGCGCGGCCATTACGAATCCGTCGCCGATATCAAAACAGGATTTTCAGTGGGTGATCAAATTCAAATTCGAAGGCAGTTTTACAAAGTTGTAGGTATCACGCAGCGAATGGTCTCCTCGGGTGGCGACCCCATGGTTTTCATCTCTCTCAAAGATGCGCAAGAAGCACAATTTTTAAAAGACAACGACGCCATCTTGAACGAGCGTGTGCGCACCGCCAGCAACCCTCTATTTAACCGCCCCTCGGTGCCTGGTTTGCTTGAAGCCATTCAAGCTTCTCAAACCAGCAGTCACAACGTGAATGCCGTGTTGGTTCAAATACACCCAGGCGAGCAGCCCGAACAAGTGGCACAACCCATTCGAAGGTGGAAACACTTGGAAGTATTTACACGTGAAGGCATGGAGGAAATTTTGGTGGCCAAATTGATTGCTACATCGGCCAAACAAATTGGCATGTTCTTGGTGATTTTGGCCATTGTCAGCGCAGCCATTGTGGCCTTCATCATTTACACCATGACCTTAGGGAAAATTCGCGAGATTGCCGTGCTCAAGTTGATTGGCACGCGCAACACGACCATTGCTTGGATGATCATGCAGCAAGCCCTGGGACTTGGCGTGATTGGATTTTTTGTTGGCAAAGTATCGGCTACTTTTTGGGCACCCATTTTTCCTAAATTTGTATTGCTTGAAACTGCGGATGCCTTGAGTGGGTTTGGCGTGACCATGGTGATCTGCGCCTTGGCCAGCACTTTGGCCATCCGGGTGGCGCTCCAAGTTGACCCTGCCCAGGCCATTGGAGGGTGATCAACGCCATGCCCGTCCTTGATAAAACCAGCTCTGCTCTGCCTGCTGTGGGCGGCATTGTGATTGAAGGTCTGCGCAAGGTTTATGGCCAAGGAGACACAGCCGTTGAAGCTCTCAAACATGTCAATATGACAGTAGGGCCCGGTGAAGTGGTGGGCTTGGTGGGACCTTCGGGATCGGGCAAAAGCACTTTGCTCAAATGTTTGGGCGCTATCATCGAGCCGACTGCAGGCCGCATGACATTGGGCGGCCAAGTGATTTATGACAATGGTTGGAAAATAACAGACCTGCGCGCGCTTCGCAGAGACAGCATTGGCTTCGTATTTCAAGCGCCCTACTTGATCCCTTTTTTAGACGTCACGGACAACGTGGCCTTGTTGCCGATGCTGGCTGGTGAGCCCAATGGTTTGGCGCGCCAGCGTGCTTGGGAATTGCTCAGCGCTTTGGATGTGGCTCACCGCGCCAAAGCACAGCCTTCTGAACTCTCAGGCGGTGAGCAGCAGCGTGTCTCCATTGCAAGAGCCTTGGCCAACCGCCCTCCAGTGATATTGGCCGATGAGCCCACTGCCCCCTTAGACAGCGAGCGGGCTCTGGCCGTTATGAAAATTTTGAATGCAATGGCGCAACAAGCTCAGACCGCCATCATCGTGGTCACGCACGATGAGAAAATCATTCCGACCTTCAAGCGGATTTACCACATCAGAGATGGTCAAACGATTGAAGAAAAAGGCGAAGGACGCGCACTGGATTGAACTTCGCCCTGTGCCATGGTGTGGCGCCAGAGGCTGCTCCTGCTCACGCCCAGAACACCATACCGCTTTGGCCGTACCAAGCTTCGACCTGAGTTTCAACGGCTGACTCAATTCGGTTGCGCTTGATTTTCATGGTTGGCGTTAGGAGGCCGTTTTCAATGGACCAAACCTCTTTGGCAATGACAAGCATGCGCAGTTGTTCGTAATCTGCCAATTCTGAATTGACTTGTTTCAACAATTCGCCCAGCTCACTTTCAACACGCGCCCGAACAGCTGGGTCTTGCCCTTGTGCCCGGATGTCTTCGGCCAGCACCACCATGGCATAGGCCGCAGGCTGAGCGACACCCGAAACAATGCTCACTTCAATCAAGGGGTGGGCGTTGAGTTTGTTTTCTATCGGCGCAGGCGCTACGTATTTGCCCTTGGAAGTTTTGAACAACTCTTTCAAACGACCGGTGATTTTGAGCAAGCCATCGGCCCTTTGTTCGCCTTGATCTCCCGTGCGGAAAAATCCGTCTTCGGTGAAGACTTCAGCGTCCAAATCTGGCCTCTTGTAGTAGCCCACCAATTGTCCGGGTGACTTGATCAAAATCTCACCTTGCTCGCTGATGCGCGCTTGCACGCCGGGAAGCGGCACACCGACGCAGCCAGGCGCATTGATAGCGGGCGTAGAGTTGTGGGAGTAGGCAAAATCTTCGGTCATGGCGTAGCCTTCGATCAGGTTCAAGCCTAACCGGCGGTACCAGTTGATCAACTCGGCAGGAATGGGCGCCGAGCCACTGCCTGCGGTCAGCGCTTGGTCCAAACCCAGGCCCTTGAGAATCTTGCGACTGACCACTTTGCCCAAGATGGGAATGCTCAGCAAAAAGTCCAGTTTTTTCGGTGGTATTTTGGCAAATACACCTTGCTGGAATTTCAACCACAGGCGGGGAACCGAGATGAAAAGTGTTGGTTTACAACGGTTGAGATCTTGCAGAAAAGTGTCTAAGGATTCAGCAAAAAATAAATGCGTTTTTCCGTAAACCAAGGATGAGCACTCCACCCAAGCGCGCTCAAACACATGGGCCAGCGGCAAATAAGAAAGTATGCGGCCGTCGTCCCGATCGCCAATGGTCTCCATCAAATTGTTCATGATGCCCACGCTGGCCGCCGTGATGCGCTCAAAACTGTGCATCACGCCTTTGGGCTGGCCGGTTGAGCCGGATGTGTACATCAAAATCCCGATGTCCGTGGGCGCGCGCTGCACCTTGCCACTCAGTGCTGCAGTTCTTGCAATCACTGCATCCCAACTTTCAAACTTAGTCTTCGGCGCCAATGGGAACGCAATGCACGGCAGGTCAGAGGGCACAGCCGATGCTTGCTGCTCCCATGTGTCTAACTTGCCTACGAACAGCATGCTGGCGCCGCTGTGCTCAAGCACAAACGCGATGGTCTCTGCGGTTTCAGTGGGGAAGATCGCCACCGTGGTTCCACCGGCCATCCAAATGGCCAATTCGGCCATGATGAAGTGAGCGCAGTTTTTCGACAAAATCGCAATGCGTGCACCGGGCTCAAAATTTTGTGACTGAATGTGCGCGGCCATGCGCCGTGCTTGGTCCATGGTTTGCTTCCAGGTGTAGTCCACCACGTGGCCCGCTCCTGTTGGCTGGGTCATAAAGACTCTGTCAGGTAGGTTGACCTCGTGGCCATAGACATAGTCGAGAATCAATTGTGAGGTCGCCATAGTTTCATTCCTGCAGATGTCAAAGGAGTTTTGATTGTCTAGGTAAAATATGGCGTTGACCGCACCCAAATGCCTTATCTGGCTAGGTTTTTCCCTTAGGCAAGTCCTTCTTGGTAGAAAGAAATCATGTCGCAACTCGTTGTTCGTAAATTGCTGATTGACCTGAGCACGCCCTTTGAAGCGCGCTGGTGCGGGGGTGATGCATTTCGATCAGCATTTTTCAATGCGCTTTCCATGAGCTTTCCTGTGGGTGAGCAATTTTTCATCGACTCCGTGCGCGCAGGCCTCAAAGCCTTGCCCGACGCACAGCGTGAGCGTTTGACCCCCGAAGTCCAAGGTTTTATTGGACAAGAGGCCACGCACAGGCGGCTTCATGGTTTGTTCAATGACCGCTTGAGCAGCCAAGGCTTGACCAATGAAATTGCAAAACGATCCAGCGTGCGACTGGAAAAAAATGCTCACCTTGATGTGCGTATGCATGTGGGCGTGACCGCAGCGACCGAACACTTCACAGCCATCTTTGCACAGTGGATGCTGCAACACCCTGAAGTTTTGAAGGGCTCCCAAGCGCGCTTGCAAACCATGTGGCTTTGGCACTGTGCTGAAGAGTCTGAACACCGCAGCACCGCCTTTGATATTTACAAAGCACTGGGTGGCAATGATGCTTGGCGCATTCGATTGTTCCATTACGTCACCCTCCATTTTCTGTATGACTTGTTCAGGCAAACAGTTCGTAACCTTTGGCATGACGGCAGTTTGTTCAAGCTGGGCACATGGCGCAGCGGGTATCAATTGCTCTTGTCCAAGGATGGCATGCTCACAAGCAATTTTGGCCACTGGAAGCGTTACAAATCAGCCGACTTTCATCCCAATGAACAAGATGCCAGTTTGTCTGAGCAATGGCTGGAAAAGAACACTGAACACTTTGCTTTGGTTGGCCAGTAACACGCATTGCTCTTTGTCGCCATTTATTGGATGAATTCAGGGGAAACCCTAGGAAGTAAATTGCTCATTTGAAGCAAAATATCGTTATTAACAATAACATTATTGCCATTTCAACACCGGCAGACTCCCAGAGTTCCCCATGAAAAATGATCTCCACCCCCTGCTCAGCCAAGCCGAGCAAAACGGGATTTCTTTCGAGATGCATGGCGCAGTGGCGATTGTGCGATTGAGTCGCGCGGCCAAACGCAATGCTCTGAACGATGGTTTGGTACAAGCCTTGCGCGATGTCTTTCAAAATTTACCCGAAAGCGCCATGGCAGCTGTGATCCACGGCGATGGTGCGCACTTTTGTGCTGGACTGGATTTATCAGAACTGAAAGAGCGTGATGCTGGGCAAGGCATGCACCACTCCCGCAGCTGGCACGTCGCTTTGGAGGCCATCCAAATGGGCCGCGTGCCCGTGGTGGCAGCGCTGCACGGCGCGGTTGTCGGGGGAGGATTGGAATTGGCCAGCGCCTGCCATATCAGAGTGGCCGACGAAAGCACTTTTTATGCTTTACCCGAAGGTACGCGCGGCATTTTTGTCGGCGGTGGCGGTTCTGTGCGCATTCCCAAATTAATTGGTGTGGCGCGCATGACCGACATGATGATGACTGGCCGCGTTTACAACGCAGTCGATGGGGAGCGCATTGGCTTGGCGCAATACCTCGTGCCAACAGGAACTGCGCTGGCCAAAGCCCTTGAATTGGCCCAGCGAATTGCCCAGAATGCACCCCTGACCAATTACGCCTTGATGCACGCACTGCCACGCATTGCGGAGCAATCGGCCGATCATGGTTTATTGACCGAGGCCTTGATGTCATCGATTGCCCAAGCCGATCCACAAGCCAAATTGCGTGTCAAAGCCTTCTTGGATGGCAAGGCCGCCAAGGTTCAGAAAAGCTAAGGGCTTGGCCATGTGCGCAGCTCCATTTCGGCCCTTGCATTTTGGTGTGACGCGTGTGACTTTGCAAGACGGTGTGCCAGGCACTCACTACCTCAGCGCCGATCAATCACTGAAAACATTTCCCGATCGCTTGACGGATCGCTTTGAACACTGGGCCAGCGCTGCGCCTCTTCGCAGTTGGATGGCCAGGCGCGTCCAGCTTGCCGACAGCAAGTTGGGCGATTGGCAGCACATCACTTATGCGCAAGCTTGGCAAACTGCACGCAGCATTGCGCAGGGTTTGATCCACCGAGGTTTGAGCCAAGAGCGCCCAGTGGTGATCTTGAGTGAAAACAGCTTGGAACATGGCTTGCTGGCCCTGGGCTGCATGCTGGCCGGCGTGCCCTTTGTGCCCACCTCACCCCCCTATTCGTTGATCAGCCAAGACTTCGACAAACTCAAGCACGTGATGCGCACCGTCACTCCGGGTTTGGTTTTCGCCAGTGACGCTCGCTACGCCAAGGCCATTGCAGCCACAGTGCCTGCAGACTTGGAAGTGCTCATGCACGAAGGCGTCGTGCCAGGGCGCAGCGTCACATCCTTTGCCTCACTGTGCGCCACCCCCGCCACTCCACAAGTTGAAGCTGCTATCGCCGCGACTGGCCCCGACACCATTGTGAAATTTTTATTCACCAGTGGGTCGACCAAGATGCCCAAAGCGGTGATCAACACACAACGTTTGTGGTGTGCCAACCAACAGCAAATGACTCAGTCCATGCCGGTGTTGGCAGAAGAACCCTTGGTGCTGGTTGACTGGCTGCCATGGAATCACACATTTGGCGGAAACCACAACTTTGGCATGGTGATTTTTCACGGCGGAACTTTGTACATCGACGATGGCAAACCGACACCCACCTTGATGCACGAGACCTTGCGCAATTTGCGAGAGATTGCGCCTACTGTTTATTTCAACGTGCCCACAGGTTTTGAGGCCATCGCATTGGCCATGAAACATGACGATGCGCTGCGCAAAAATTTACTGTCTCGCGTGAAAATGTTTTTCTATGCAGGTGCAGCTTTGGCTCAACCTGTGTGGGACAGTTTGTACGAATCACAAGAGAGAGAAATTGGCCAGCGCATTGTGATGGCCACTGGTCTTGGTATGACAGAGTCAGGGCCTTTCGGAATTTTTGTCACCAGCCCCCATGTGCGCGCCGGTGATCTGGGTGTTCCCACTCCAGGGTTAGAGTTAAAGTTGGTAGATACCGATGGCAAAACAGAAGTGCGCTACCGCGGCCCCAATGTCACACCCGGTTATTGGCGCAACCCCGAAGAAACAGCCAATTCTTTTGATGACGAAGGATTCTTTCGCACGGGCGACGCGGTCAAATGGATTGACGAAACCGATGTGCATTTGGGTTTGAAATTCGATGGGAGAATTGCCGAAGATTTCAAATTGGCCACGGGCACTTTTGTCAGCGTTGGCCCTTTGCGCAGCAAGATCATTGCGGCAGGCGCCCCCTACATTCAAGACGTGGTGCTGACGGGCATCAACATGAACGAAGTCGGCGCCATGGTGTTTTGCACCCCTGCAGTTCGCACCCTCAGTGGGCTGTCAGCCCAAACCGCCATGTCCGATGTTTTGAACAGTGCGCCAGTTTTGCTCCAATTTCAAAAAATCGTTGATGACCTCTTCAAGGCCGCAACCGGCAGTGCCAGCCGCATCGCCCGGCTTTGCTTGCTGTCAGAGCCCCCCACGATCGACAAAGGCGAGATCACTGACAAAGGATCGATCAACCAAGGCTCGGTGTTAAAGCACAGGGCAGATACAGTGCTGGCCCTGCATGAAGATCGCCTGCACTTCATTGTCAAACCCAGCATTTGAATCTCCACCATTCAAAGAAAATAGCATATGAGCTTCAAAGGTTTTTTCAACGCCTACCAAGACGTTTGGATGCATGAAGGCGCACGCACACCCATGGTCGACTATTGCGGGGCGCTGGGCCACATCTCGCCCACTGACTTGGGCATCAAGGCTGCACGCGAAGCATTGACGCGTGCGGGTGTGCCGCCGTCTGAGATTGGCTCCGTGATCACCGGGAATATGGCGCCTGGCGACTTTGATCAATTTTTCTTGCCACGCCACATTGGTTTGTATGCCGGCGTGCCCGTCGAAGTTCCAGCCCTCATGGCGCAACGCATTTGCGGCACCGGCTTTGAATTGTTTCGCCAAGCGGGAGAGCACATTCAATCAGGTGCCGCAGAGGCCGCCTTGGTCGTGGGAACTGAGAGCATGACACGCAACCCGATTGCGGCATTTGATCACCGCACAGGTTTCAAACTCGGCGCGCCTATTGGCTTCAAGGACTACATGTGGGAAGCCTTGAAGGACCCCGCGCCTGGCATCAACATGATTCAAACTGCAGAAAATTTAGCCAAGGCATACAAAATTTCCAGGCAGGATGTCGATGCTTTTGCTTCAGACTCTTTTGCCAAAGCCGTGGCAGCGCAACAATCTGGATTTTTAGCGGGAGAAATTATTCCCGTGATCACTGAAAAATTTGAACTTGAAGGCTACGCAGCGCGTGGCATCAAGCTGATGGGCAAAGTGACCGAAGTCACGCAAGATACTCACCCGCGCATCTCCCCCGCCGATGTTCTGGCCAAACTGCGGTCTGTGTACGAAGGCGGTGTGCAAACGGGCGGCAACAGCTCCGCTTTGGTTGACGGGGCTGCCGCTTGTGTTGTCACCTCTGGCATGTATGCCAAAGCCCATGGCCTCCAACCGATGGCACGTTTGGTGGCTGCAGCCGTCGTGGGTGTTCCACCCGAAATCATGGGCATCGGCCCAGCGCCCGCCATTCGCTTGCTGCTTGAACGCACGGGCTTGAAACTGGCCGACATTGCCCGCTTTGAAATCAACGAAGCCCAAGGCGCGCAGACACTGGCTGTGGGCCGAGAATTGGGTCTCGATTTGAGCAAACTCAATGTCAACGGCGGCGCCATTGCTTTGGGCCATCCACTGGCCGCTACCGGCGTTCGATTGACCATCACCTTGGCGCGTGAGTTGAAGCGCAGTGGTTTGCGCTACGGCATCTCCAGCGCGTGCGTGGGTGGTGGTCAAGGCATTGCACTGTTGATTGAAAACACATTGGCTTAAATCAGAAAGAAACGTAACATGAACATTCAAGGACACGCAGCCCTGGTCACGGGGGGTGGCTCAGGCTTGGGCGAGGCCACGGCACGCGAATTGGCACGTCTGGGCGCCAAAGTGGCGGTACTCGATGTGAATTTAGAAAACGCCCAGCGCGTGGCACAAGACATCGGCGGCATGGCCATTCAATGCGATGTGACCAGCGCTCAGAGCATGGAAGCGGCTGTGGCCCAGGCCGCACAAGCCCACGGCGGCGCGCGCATTTTGATGCAAATCGCTGGCATTGGTTCTGCCAAACGCGTGGTGGGCAAAGACGGCAACGCAGCCCCACTGGAAGATTTTGTCAAAGTCATCAATGTCAATTTGATTGGCACCTACAACGCAGCGCGCGTGTTTGCCGCTGCCTGTGCCAAACTTGATCCGATGCAAGATGGTGAGCGTGGCGTCATGGTTTTCACAGCCTCCGTGGCGGCCTTTGATGGCCAAGTGGGACAGCAAGCCTACAGCGCTTCCAAAGCAGGCGTGGCCGGCATGACGCTGCCCATGGCGCGCGATTTGGCACAGCACGGCATTCGCGTGTGTACCATTGCACCTGGCTTGTTTGCAACCCCTTTGCTGCGCACATTGCCAGAACCGGTGCAAGCCTCTTTGGCCGCCAGCATTCCCTTTCCTGCGCGCTTAGGCAAGCCTGAAGAATTCGCTGAACTTGCCGCGCACATTGTCAGCAATGGGCACTTGAATGGCGAAGTCATTCGCCTAGATGGCGCATTGCGCATGGCCCCACGATGAGAGAAGTCAATCCCATGAATAAAACTGTTGTCTACGAAATTGAAGTCACGTTTGGCGATTGCGATCCCGCTGGCATTGTTTTCTTTCCAAATTTTTCCAAATGGATGGACGCATCTTCTCTTAATTTTTTTGTCAAATGCGGCGTACCCACATGGCGTGAACTGGTCAAAACAACGGGCATCATCGGCACCCCATTGCTGGAAATTCACACCATCTTCAAAAAAACCGCCACCTATGGCGAGCGACTGCAAATTCACACCAGCGTGAGCGAGTGGCGCGAGAAAGTTTTCATCCACAAGCATCTGGTCATGCGGGGGGATGATGTTTTGTGTGAAGGTACTGAAACACGCGCCTTTTGCATGAATGTGCAGGGCCAACCCGGTCGCATCCAAATTATTCCTGTGCCCCAAGACATTCAGTCTTTGTGCCAGTAATTTCTCAGCAGGGGTTTTTCTTGACTCAAATATCATCCCCACCCAAGTCACTGTCCGTCGACAAAGTTGATACCTCTTATTTGCAAACTTTGATCGGCTACAACTCGCGCAGAGCCGCCTTGGCAGTCATCAGCGTTTTCATGGAGCGCATGGCTGCGTTCGGTTTGAGGCCAGTTGATTTTTCAGTGATGTCGGTGATCACGCACAACCCTGGCGTGACTTCGCGTCAACTGTGTTCATCCTTGAACATTTTGCCCCCCAACTTGGTGGGCTTGATTCAGTCGCTTGAAGCGCAAGGTTTGCTGGAACGACAAGCCCACCCGCACGATGGCCGGGCTGTAGGGCTGCACCCCACAAGCAAAGGCGTCACACTCATGAAACAAGCAGAAGCGACGGCCTCCGAGCTGGAAATGGAAGTAGGCTCTAAACTCACGCCCACCCAAGTGCAAACTTTGGTTCATTTGTTGCAAAAAATTTATCTTTGACCTGAGATTTCACACAGGCCTTTGAATGTGCGTTCAAGTTTAGAAAAAGGAACACATCGATGTCAAATTCAACTCACTCGAACAACCCGCAGCAGGCTTTCCCCACGCTGGCCCAAACCATGCCCACAGACGCAGCGCAGGCTGTTTTGATTGGCCGCTTGTGGGTGCCCGGCTTGGGGCCGCATTTGGTCCGCGTCACCTTTGACGCCGTGCACGACCTCAGCGCACTGGCCCTGACTTGCAGCGACCTGTTGGAGCTTGACAATCCAGCCGAAAAAGTCAAGCAACACATTGGCAAAGTACTGTGCAGCACCGCGCTCGCTGTGGCCAACAGCCAGCCCTGCCTGCGCAAGCCCGAACACCCTTGGTTTTTGGCCCCTTGCGACTTACAAGCCATCAAAGCTGCCGGCGTGACCTTTGTGGCCAGCATGCTCGAGCGCGTGATTGAAGAGCAAGCCCGTGGCGATGCAGGCAAAGCCGAATCGGTCCGGCAAGCCGTGGTGTCCGTGATGGGCGAGGACTTGGCCAGCGTGGTGCCCGGTTCACCCCAAGCAATGAAGCTCAAAGAAGTGTTGATTGCGCAAGGCGTTTGGTCACAATATTTAGAGGTTGGCATTGGCCCTGACGCTGAAATTTTCACCAAATCTCAAGCCATGAGTTCGGTTGGTTTTGGCGCCGATGTGGGTTTGCACCCGGGCAGTGTATGGAACAACCCAGAGCCAGAGATTGTGCTGGCCATCAACTCCAAAGGCCAAGTGCACGGCGTGAGCATGGGCAATGATGTGAATTTGCGTGACTTTGAAGGCCGCAGCGCCCTGCTCTTGGGCAAAGCCAAAGACAACAATGCCAGTTGTTCGATTGGCCCCTTCATCCGCTTGTTTGACGCTCATTACAGCATCGACGATGTGAGGCAAACCGAACTGGCCATGACCGTGCAGGGGCCAGAAGGCTTTGTCATGCAGGGCAGTAGTTCGCTGCGCCTGATCAGCCGCGATCCGCTTGATTTGGCCGCCCAGGCCATTGGGGCCAACCACCAATACCCTGACGGCCTGGTGTTATTTTTGGGCACCATGTTTGCCCCTACACAAGACCGGCATGGCCCAGGGCTTGGCTTTACGCACGTGGTGGGCGACACGGTGGCCATCTCCACGCCCCAATTGGGCAGTTTATTCAACCGCGTGACCACTTCAGACCAAGCGCCCCCCTGGACCTATGGCGTGCGCTCTTTGATGCGCGATTTGGCTCAGCGCGCACGCCCACTGGCATAATTCAGCCCTTTCCAACATTTGCTTTTCAAGGATTTCTCATGATCACCACAGCCACTGGCCTGCAATACGACGACACCGTGGTCGGCGACGGCGAACAAGCCAGCAAGGGTCAAAGCGTGACCGTGCACTACACCGGATGGCTCTACAACGACGGCGAGCAAGGCGACAAATTCGACTCCAGCAAAGACCGCAATGACCCGTTCGTCTTCACGCTGGGCGCTGGCATGGTGATCCGCGGCTGGGACGAAGGCGTGGCGGGCATGAAAGTGGGCGGTGCGCGCACTTTGATCATTCCGGCAGATTTGGGCTATGGAGCCCGAGGCGCTGGCGGCGTGATTCCAGGCAATGCCACCTTGAAGTTTGACGTCGAACTGCTCGCATTGTCTTGAACCAAGGGGGGGGCGCCCCTCTTTTTTGAAAGCCGACGCCCCTTGAAATTCTTCAATACGCCCCCAATTCTGGGGCGTTGTCATATCTTGCGGATGCATTTTCATGTCTGAAACTCAATCTCAAAACTCTCCTAATACCGTCACACCCGCTGCCGAAGCTTTGGCAGCCGCGGCCGCGGCCATGGGCAACGAGCCCTCGGCGCAAGACCCTTTGGCCGATGTTCACGCTGAACTGGCCAATCTCAAAGTCGAAAACGCAGGATTGGCCGATCAAGTTCTGCGGGCCCACGCCGATGTGCAAAATGCCCGCCGCCGCGCCGACGAAGACATCAGCAAAGCCCGCAAATTTGCCGTGGAAGGCTTTGCCGACAGTTTGTTGCCCGTGGTCGACAGCTTGGAAGCCGGTTTGGCCATTCAATCTGCCACTTCCGAGCAAATTCGGGAAGGCGCGCAAGCCACCCTGCGCCAGCTCAAAAGCGCCTTAGAGCGCAATAAAGTCTTGGAAATCAACCCTGAAGCAGGCACCAAATTTGACCCGCACCAGCACCAAGCCATCAGCGTGGTGCCAGCCCAGCAAGAGGCCAATACAGTGGTCACCGTGCTGCAAAAGGGTTACTTGATTGCCGAGCGCGTGCTGCGCCCAGCCTTGGTCACGGTCACAGCGCCCAAATAAATCATCGCAGCGGGGTGCACAAGGCTTGAAATTAGCCTGAACGCCCCTACTTCTGAATCATTCAAACATTTTTAGACTTTCGGAGAAGAACATGGGAAGAATCATTGGCATTGACCTGGGCACCACCAACTCTTGCGTGGCGATCATGGAGGGCAACACCACCAAGGTGATCGAGAACGCTGAGGGCGCTCGCACCACCCCGTCCATCATTGCGTACCAAGAAGACGGCGAAATTTTGGTCGGCGCATCGGCCAAGCGCCAAGCGGTTACCAACCCGCGCAATACTTTGTACGCAGTCAAACGCTTGATCGGCCGTAAATTTGCCGAAAAAGAAGTTCAAAAAGACATCGATTTGATGCCCTACACCATCAGCAAAGCCGACAACGGCGACGCTTGGGTGGAAGTGCGTGGCAACAAATTGGCGCCTCCACAGATCAGCGCAGAAGTTTTGCGCAAGATGAAGAAAACCGCCGAAGACTACTTGGGCGAAGAAGTCACAGAAGCCGTGATCACGGTGCCTGCTTATTTCAACGACGCACAGCGCCAAGCCACCAAAGATGCAGGGCGTATTGCCGGCTTGGATGTCAAGCGCATCATCAACGAACCGACTGCTGCGGCCTTGGCCTTTGGCCTAGATAAAACCGAAAAAGGCGATCGCAAAATTGCCGTGTATGACTTGGGCGGCGGCACCTTTGACGTATCGATCATTGAGATTGCCGACGTTGATGGCGAAAAACAATTTGAAGTTCTCTCCACCAATGGCGACACTTTCTTGGGTGGTGAAGACTTTGACCAACGCATCATTGACCACATCATCAGCGAGTTCAAAAAAGAGAGCGGCGTTGATCTGTCCAAAGATGTATTGGCCTTGCAGCGCTTGAAAGAAGCGGCTGAAAAAGCCAAAATCGAGTTGTCAAGCGCTTCGGGCACCGACATCAACCTGCCCTACATCACCGCCGACGCTTCAGGCCCCAAACACTTGAGCATCAAGTTAAGCCGCGCCAAATTAGAAAGCTTGGTCGACGAGTTGATTGAGCGCACCATGGCCCCTTGCCGCATTGCCATCAAAGACGCTGGCGTGAGCGTCTCTGACATTGACGACATCATCTTGGTGGGCGGGATGTCGCGCATGCCCAAGGTGCAAGACAAGGTCAAAGAGTTCTTTGGTAAAGAGCCTCGCAAAGACGTCAACCCTGACGAAGCCGTGGCCGTTGGCGCTGCGATTCAAGGGCAAGTCTTGTCGGGCGACCGCAAAGATGTGCTGTTGCTTGACGTGACGCCTTTGTCTTTGGGCATTGAAACCCTGGGCGGTGTGATGACCAAAATGATCACCAAAAACACCACCATCCCGACCAAGTTTGCACAGACTTTTTCCACTGCTGACGACAATCAACCAGCCGTGACCATCAAGGTTTACCAGGGCGAGCGCGAGATGGCCACTGGCAACAAGTTGCTGGGCGAGTTCAACTTGGAAGGTATTCCTCCTTCTTCGCGCGGCACGCCTCAAATTGAAGTTTCTTTTGACATTGACGCCAACGGCATCTTGCACGTGGGCGCCAAAGACAAAGGCACTGGCAAAGAAAACAAGATCACCATCAAAGCCAACTCGGGCTTGTCTGAAGCCGAGATTCAGCAGATGGTCAAAGACGCCGAATTGAACGCTGCCGATGACAAGAAAAAACTTGAAATTGTTCAAGCCAAAAATTCTGGCGAAGCCTCGGTGCACAGTGTCAAGAAAAGCTTGACCGAATATGGTGACAAAATCGAGGCTTCGGAAAAAGAAGCCATCGAAGCGGCAGTGAAAAGTTTGGAAGAAGCTTTGAAAGGCGAAGACAAAGACGCCATCGAAGCCAAAACCGAAGCCTTGATGACAGTCAGTCAAAAATTAGGTGAGAAAATGTACGCCGACATGCAAGCTCAGCAAGCCGCCGGTGCGGCCCCAGGTGCAGCCACTGGTGGCGGCGCCGATAACGCCAAACCAGCCGATGACAACGTGGTGGACGCCGAGGTCAAAGAAGTTAAAAAAGGCTGATTTTTCTGTTCCACGGGCCTTGGCCCGCCCCGCCGCGTTGCTTGATTCTGACCCCAGAATCAGCTGCGCGGCGTTCTTGTTCTAACCGTTGAAAAAAGATGGCCAAAAGAGACTTTTACGAAGTACTGGGTGTTGCGAAAAACGCCTCCGAAGAAGACATCAAAAAATCTTATCGCAAGCTCGCGATGAAGTTTCACCCTGACCGCCATCAGGGCACCGATGCCAAGGACTCCGAGGCCAAATTCAAAGAGGTCAAAGAGGCCTACGAGATGCTGTCAGACGCGCAAAAACGCGCCGCCTACGACCAATACGGCCATGCCGGCGTAGACCCCAACATGCGCGGCCCAGGCGGCGCAGGGGGTGAAGGTTTCGGCGGCTTTGGTGAAGCCTTTGGCGACATCTTTGGCGACATCTTTGGTCAAGGCGGGCGCGGCGGCGCCAAAGGCCGACAAGTATTCCGGGGCGGCGATCTGAGTTACGCCATGGACGTCACTTTGGAAGAAGCCGCACAAGGCAAAGACGCTCAAATTCGAATTCCCAGCTGGGACCCCTGCGCGCCCTGCCACGGCACCGGTGCAAAACCCGGCACCAGCGCCAAGACCTGCGGCACCTGCCAAGGCTCGGGCACAGTGCAAATGCGTCAAGGCTTTTTCAGTGTGCAACAAACCTGCCCGCATTGCCGCGGTGCTGGCAAAATCATCGCCGAGCCTTGCACCACCTGCAGTGGCCAAGGCAAGATCAAAAAACAAAAAACACTCGAAGTCAAAATCCCCGCTGGCATTGATGATGGCATGCGCATTCGCAGCACCGGCAACGGCGAGCCAGGAACCAACGGCGGACCGCCCGGCGATTTGTACATTGAAATCCGCCTCAAAAAGCACGAAATTTTTGAACGTGATGGTGACGACCTGCACTGCTCTGTCCCGATCGGTTTTAGCAAAGCCGCTCTCGGAGGTGAGATCGATGTGCCCACCTTGAGCGGCAAAGCGGCCATCGACATTCCAGAAGGCACCCAAACCGGCAAGCAGTTCCGTTTGCGCGGCAAAGGCATCAAAGGCGTGCGCGCCAGCTACCCCGGCGATTTGTACTGCCACATCACAGTCGAGACACCCGTGAAGTTGACCGAACACCAACGCAAGTTGCTCAAAGATTTTGACGAATCCTTGCAAAAAGGCGGCGCCAAGCACCAACCTTCTGGCAACAGCTGGACCGACAAACTCAAAGGCTTGTTCGGCGCCTAAATCTGCATGACCAACCCAGCCGCTCCAACTCGCGCAGGCAAACGACAAGGCTGGCATCCCGCAGTGCTTGTGGTGTTGGCCAGTCTTTGGTTGGCCAGTCTGAGCAACATAGCCTTGTGGCAACAACTCTACAGCCTGCCAGAGGTCAAGGGGGCCAGGGGTTTGGCTTTTGCATTGGGCTTTGGCGCCATTGTGGCTTCAGCGCTGGTGGCCATCTTGAGTTTTTTCAACTGGCGCGGTGTGATCAAGCCAGCCTTGAGCGTGTTCTTTTTCAGCGCGGCCAGCGGCGCTTACTTCATGCTCAGTTACGGTATTGTGATCGACGCTGGCATGATCGCCAATGTGATTCAAACCGATACCAAAGAAGCACTGGACCTGCTCAATTGGCGCATGCTCGTCAGCTTAGGCCTCATGGGAATTTTGCCCACTTATGTCTTTTGGCGTGCGCCGGTTCAAAAACTTGGCTTGGCCAAACAAGCATTCTCGAACGGCCTGACTTTGTTGGTGGCACTGGGTATTTTGCTGGCCTGTGTGATGGCCACCTTCCAAGACTTCTCCTCGGTCATGCGCAATCACACGCAACTGCGCTATTTGATCAACCCTTTGAACAGTTTTTATGCCATCGGCTCGGTGGCTGCCAAGCCCTTTCAACTGAGCAACAGCGTCTTGCTGCCCATTGGTCAAGACGCGCACCTGCAGCCACCCAAGCCACAAGACAAGCCCCCTTTGTTGATTTTGGTTCTGGGAGAAACTGCTCGCATGAGCAATTTCGGTCTGAACGGCTATGCTCGGCCAACTACCCCCAAATTGGCGCAAGAAAATGTGCTCAGCCTGCAAGGCGTGATGTCCTGCGGCACCAGCACAGCGACCTCTGTTCCTTGCATGTTTTCACACTTAGGAAAAGAAGCCTTTGAAGCACGCAAAGAAAATTTTGAAAGCCTGATCGATGTTTTGCAACGCGCCGGTTTAGCCGTGCTGTGGATCGACAACCAATCGGGTTGCAAAAGCGTGTGCGAACGCGTTCCACAAATTTTGACACGCAAGTTAAAAGTTCCTGGCCTGTGCGCCGACGGCGAATGCCATGACGAGATCATGCTGCAACAGCTGAGCGAGCGCGTTCAAGCCCTGGCCCCTGAGCGGCGCGCCAAAGGTGTGGTCGTGGTGATGCACCAAATGGGCAGTCATGGCCCTGCCTATTACAAACGAGTGCCGCAAGCGTTCAAAAAGTTTCAACCCGAATGCACCAGCAATGCGCTGCAAGAGTGCTCTCGTGAGCAGGTCATCAACTCGTTTGACAACACCATTTTGTACACCGACCACTTTTTGGCCAGCACCATTGCTTGGCTGAAAAAAGAAGAATCGAAATCAGCCAGTGCAATGCTTTATGTGTCTGACCACGGTGAATCTTTGGGCGAAAACAATTTGTATTTGCACGGTCTGCCCTACCGCATTGCCCCCGATGTGCAAAAAAGTGTGCCCTGGATCACTTGGTGGTCTAACCGTTTTGAACAGCAATCGGGTTTGTCTCGTGATTGCATGAAAAATAAGATCTCAAAACCGCTGACCCACGACAACTATTTTCATTCCGTGCTGGGCTTGGTGGGGGTGCAAACGCAGTTGTACCAAGCCGCACTGGATGTTCATGCAGACTGCCGCACTGGCAAGCCCACCTGAAGTCTGGCCCTCTTTGGAATCAAAGAAATCGGTCGAGCATCCTGCGTGATGGCCGGTCCATCTGGTCCAAATCACGAATTAAAAATTGCACGCCATGACCGTCCGTGACTAGCAACGCCGTGGCCGACAAGCGGCGAATATCTTCCTCACCTTGGAGCAGTAAACTGGTGCTGCCACGGTCGGTGTCAATCTCCCAAGTGCAAGGCGCAATCCACCCACTGACGCTGCGCAGTTTCAAAATGCGTGGCATGAATTCACGCTGCGTTAATGCACGCAGTACATTTTCGCGCAGGTGTGGCGAGAGCAAGTTTATATGCGCTATCCACAGCAATTCATGGCCATCCACGCTGACCAAGGCCACCCCCTCTTGCGGCGCTGCGACGGGGAAGGAGCGCACGGGCGTGACCTGCTCATGCCGAACACCTTGACTGGAGACATACGTCCAGTGGCCCATGGCATCGCAATCCAATTGAAACTCAAGAGCGCTCACAAAATCTCCTTGGCACTGTGGGGAACGGCCACAGGCGCGTCCATCGGCGCGTCGGCACCCTCCTCAGGCGACTCGCGAAAAACCGCGCCTTCAGCCTGAGCTTGTCGCTGCTGCGCCTCGTACAAACGCCAGTAAGCCCCTTGCGCAGCAATCAATGCATCGTGGGGGCCTTGTTCGACAATTTGGCCTTTGTCCATCACCACCAAACGGTCGGCTTTGCGCAAGGTTGACAAGCGGTGGGCGATGGCAATGGTGGTGCGCCCGCGCACCAAATTGTCCAAGGCATTTTGAATTTCTTTTTCTGTTTCAGTGTCGACTGAAGACGTGGCCTCGTCCAATATCAAAATTCGTGGATTGATCAGCAAAGCCCGTGCAATCGAGATACGCTGGCGCTCGCCGCCCGATAAGCCTTGCCCACGCTCGCCGACCAGGGAGTCGTAGCCCTGGGGCATTCGCAAAATAAATTCGTGTGCGTGCGCAGCGCGAGCTGCCGCCACAATGTCCTGGCGTGAGGCATCAGGTTTGCCATAGGAAATGTTGTCGGCCACTGTGCCAAAAAACAAAAAGGGCTCCTGCAGCACCAGTCCGATGTTGCGTCTGTAATCGCCCACGCCGAGTTGCCGAATGTCAACACCATCCAATGCAATGCTGCCTTCGGTGACATCGTAGAAGCGGCAAATTAAATTCACCAAGGTGCTCTTGCCCGAGCCACTGTGCCCAACCAAGCCGATCATTTCACCGGGCTCAATGTCCAAACTCAACTGCCGAATGACTGCGCGGTTGCCATACCGAAAATCAATATTTGATAAGGTGATGCGCCCTTGCGGGTTGTCCAGCGTGCGAGGATTTTTGGGCTCTGGCACGCTGGAGACATGGTCGAGAATTTCAAAAATACGTTTGGCACCCGATGCGGCTTTTTGTGTGCTCGAGACAATTCTGCTCATGGAGTCCAGGCGCGTGTAAAAACGCCCGATGTAAGCCAAAAATGCCGTCAGCACGCCCACCGTGATTTGATCTTTGGAGACCAACCAGATACCAAAGGCCCACACCACCAGCAAGCCAATTTCAGTCATCAAGGTGACGGTGGGCGAGAACAAAGACCAAACACGGTTCAAACGGTCATTCACGGCCAAGTTGTGCTTGTTGGCATCCAGGAAACGCTGGGCTTCGCGCTGTTCTTGGGCAAAAGCTTTGACCACACGAATGCCAGGAATGGTGTCGGCCAAAACATTGGTCACCTCCGACCACACACGGTCAATTTTTTCAAAGCCCGTGCGCAATCGCTCACGCACCACATGGATCAGCCAGCCGATGAAGGGCAAGGGCAAAAGTGTGACCAAGGCCAAGCTCGGATTGATCGAAAACAAAATCACTGCAGTCATCAAAATCATCAACACATCGGTGGCAAAGTCCAGCAAGTGCAAGGACAAAAACACATTGATGCGGTCGGTCTCGCTGCCAATGCGGGCGATCAAATCTCCCGTGCGCCGGCCCCCAAAATATTCGAGCGATAACTTCATCAAATGCTCGTAAGTGGTGGTGCGCAGGTCAGCCCCGATGCGCTCGGACACCAAGGCTAAGATGTAGGTTTTGATCCAACCCAAGCCCCAAGCCACCAAGGCCGAGGCGAGCAAGCCCAGCAAATACCAAGACACTGTGATGGGGTCAATGTGCGCGCCATTTTGGTAGGGAATCAGCACATCGTCCATCAAGGGCATGACCAAGTAGGGCGGCACCAACGTGGCCGCGGTGGAGGCCAAGGTCAAAATAAAGCCCAGCAGCAATCGGCCTTCATAAGGCTTGGCAAACCGCCATAATTTGAACAAGGTCCAAGTCGACACGGGTGCGCGCTGTGTTTCGGCACAAACGGGGCACTCGTCTTCGCTGTTGTCCATTGCGCTTTGGCAAACTGGGCAGATGCAAATCGCCTCATCGGCCTGCACCAAGTCCCCAGACGTTCCATCTATCGGAACAGTTTGGCGCTGAGCATCAAACTGAGATTTAAATCGCAAGACCGCGGAAAGCCGACCCAAAGTGAAGCGCCAAGCGGCCAAGCGCTGATCTTGGTCGTGCAATGACAATGTCCCAACCCCTGCGTGATCGCTCAAACGCAAGGTTTGCAAAGCCCCTATCGGCCAAGATTTCCAGTTTTTTTGCGTCTGATCCCCTGAGATGACCCGCTGATCAGTCAAAATGAGCAGCGTTTTAACAAAATTTAAATCTTCATTCAGGTCAACCTCTAACCAAGCTGAAGCGTTTTCATCAGGGTGAACCTGCAAAGCCCCTCCCTCGTGCCAGTCAAAAGGCAACCCCAGCAAATTGTTGGGCGTAAGAGCTTTGGGGGTCATAAAGGTTCAAACAACAAGAGTCAACACGTGTTGGCGGCTAAGAAAAACAGCAAAAGAAGCGGCCAGGACACAGCCCATGCACCTTGTTTATCGGAAGAATTCTGCCAGTGCCGCACTCACCAAGGCATTGTATCGCCCCTCATCCTGCCTACCCCCGTCCAAGCGCCCATGAGTGTCAGAGACATACAATTTCTGCGCATGACGCATTTGCGCGGGCCCAATATTTGGACCTACCGCCCCGTCATGGAAGCCTGGATCGACATTGGCGCCCTGGAAGACTGCCCCTCCAACACCCTGCCCGGTTTTAACCAGCGCTTACAAGCCTTTTTGCCCGGTTTGGTGGAGCACCGCTGCAGCGTTGGCGAGCGGGGTGGTTTTTTGCAGCGCCTGGAGGAAGGCACTTGGCCGGGTCACATCATGGAGCACGTGGCCTTGGAACTGCAAAACCGTGCCGGCATGCAGACCGGTTTCGGCAAAGCCCGCGAAGCCGGGCCCCGGGGCATCTACAAAGTTGTGATCCGCACGCGCCATGAAGCTGTCAGCCGTGCCGCCTTGCAAGCAGCGCGCGACTTGGTCATGGCCGCCATCGAAGGGCGCGACTACCCCGTGGCCAAACTCATTGTCCGGCTGACCGACATGGTCGACAGCTTGTGCATTGGCCCCAGCACCGCCTGCATCGTCACCGCTGCGGCCGAGCGCGGCATTCCGGCTATCCGCCTGAACGAGGGCAACTTGGTTCAACTCGGCCATGGCGCCAGTCAGCGCCGCATTTGGACAGCAGAGACCGATCAAACCAGCGCCATTGCCGAGGGCGTCTCCAAAGACAAAGACCTGACCAAAAGTTTGCTCGCCAACTGCGGCGTGCCCGTGCCCGAAGGGCGCAATGTGGCTTCACCGCAAGAGGCTTGGGAAGCAGCGCAAGAAATCGGTCTGCCGGTGTGCGTCAAACCTGTTGATGGCAATCACTCTCGCGGCGTTTCGCTCGAACTGCGAACCCAAGCCGAAGTAGAGGCCGCCTTTGACTTGGCCAAAGCCGAAGGCAGTGACGTTTTGGTAGAGCGCCATATTTTGGGTGATGAACACCGTTTGCTGGTGGTTGGCGGCAAAGTGGTGGCGGCCAACAAAGGCGAGGTTGCCAGCGTGTGTGGTGATGGCGCTTCCACCATAGCCCAACTGATTGAGACCCAGCTCAACTCAGACCCCCGCCGCGGCGAAGCAGAAGACTTCCCGCTTGACCCTATTTACATGAACGACTACTCCACATCCGTGCTGGAGTTAAAGCGCCAAGGCTTGACGCTTCAAAGCGTGCCCGAAAAAGGCTGCACGGTGGTGGTGGTTCGCACCGGCAACATGGCCATGGACGTGACGGACTTGGTGCACCCCGATGTGGCCGAACTTGCCGCCTTGGCGGCCCGCATCGTTGGCCTTGACATTGCCGGGGTTGACTTGGTGGCCCAAGACATTTCCAAACCCATGAAAGCGCAAGGCGCCGCCATTGTGGAAGTCAATGCAGGCCCAGGCCTCTTGATGCATTTAAAGCCAGCCTCTGGCCCGGCCCGCCCTGTCGGACAAGCCATTACCAACCACTTGTTTGAAGATGGCAGCAACTCCCGCATTCCAGTGGTTGGCCTGCTTGGGCAAGAAGACACCACTGGCACCAGCCATTTGATTGGCTGGCTGCTCCATTTGCAAGGCCTGCGCACGGGCTTGTCCTCGGCCAAGGGCTTGTATGTGGGCCAGCGCTGTTTACAAGATCACGATGGCATGGTCTGGGAAACGGCTCAGCGCTTGCTGATCAATCGCGCCGTTGAAGCCGCTGTGTTTGAAACCACCGCCCGACAAGTCTTGACTGAAGGCCTGCCCTACGACCGCTGCCATGTTGGCGTCGTCACCTCCATGCCCAAAGCCGAAGGCTTGCAAGACCTGTACATCCAAAGCGACGCGCAAATGCCCAATGTCGCGCGCACACAAGTAGATGTGGTTCTGCCCGATGGCATTGCAGTCTTAAATGCAGAAGACGACGCAGTAGCCGCCTTGGCAAGCTACTGCGATGGCGAAGTCATTTTCTTTGCCACTTCAGAAGCCAACCCCCATTTAATCAAACACCGTGCAGAAGACGGCCGCGTTGTGTTCTGGCGCAAGGGTCATTTGATCTTGGCCCAGGGCGCTAACGAAGTCGATGTGCTGAACCGGCAGTTGCCCGCCATTGACAAGTTTTTCCGCAATCAAATCCTCAAGTGCAATGAAGTGATGGCCGCCGCCGCTGCAGCTTGGGCCTTGGGCATACCCTTTGACTTGATCCGTGCGGGCACCAAAAGTTTTGGCCAAAGTCCTGCATCGCATTGAGGCGCGCCCCGAACTGACATCAGGATAAGCTGCTCATGGAAGTTTCACGAATTCGTGTTTTGAGAGGTCCCAACTTATGGAGCCGTCATACCTGCATCGAGGCCATTCTCACGTGCACACCCGAAGAATGCGCCTTGCCCACCGGCAGTCAATTTGAAAAACAATTGCGCAGAATTTTCCCAGCAGTCAGCGCATTAGAAGGCACTCGCCCAGGGGATCCGGCCAGCATGGCCCATGCCTTGGAAAAAATCACTTTGGGCTTGCAGGCGCAGGCCGGTTGCCCGGTTACCTTCAGCCGCACCACGGCCACCCAAGAGCCTGGTGTGTACCAGGTGGTGGTGCAGTACACCGAAGAAGCCGTGGGCCGCTTGGCCTTGTCATGGGCACAAAAGTTGTGCTTGGCCGCGCAAAATCAGGAAGCCTTTGATCTGAACCAAGCCTTGGACGAGTTGCGCAGCTTGGACGAAGACGTGCGCTTGGGCCCATCCACTGGTGCCATCGTGGACGCCGCTGTGGCCAGAGGCATCCCCTACCGTCGATTGACCGAAGGCAGCATGGTGCAGTTTGGATGGGGCTGCAAACAGCGGCGCATTCAGGCCGCAGAGACCGACAGCACCAGCGCCATTGCCGAAGCCATTGCGCAAGACAAAGATTTAACCAAGTCCTTGCTCTTGGCCGCTGGTGTGCCCGTGCCCATGGGCAGGCCGGCCAAAGATTTAGAAGACGCTTGGCTCATTGCCCAAAGCATTGGCTTGCCGGTGGTACTCAAACCGCAAGATGGCAACCAAGGCAAAGGCGTCACTGTGAACATTGTTCAGCGCGACGTGTTCAACCAAGCCTACGAATCGGCAGCGCACTTCGGCGAGGTGATGGTAGAGAAGTTTCTACCCGGCAGTGACTACCGCCTCTTGGTGGTGGGCAATCAACTGGTTGCAGCAGCGCGGCGTGAACCACCTCTGGTCGTGGGCGACGGCGCATTGAGCGTGCGCGAGTTGGTGGCCAAAGTCAACGCTGATCCGCGCCGCGGCGATGGTCACGCCACTTCACTGAGTAAAATTAAATTTGACGCCATCGCCGTTGGCTGCTTGAAGCTGCAAGACCTTGACCCTGATGCTGTGCCAGAAAAAGGCCGACGTGTGGTCTTGCGCAACAATGCCAACCTGTCTACTGGCGGCACTGCCACCGACGTCACCGACGATGTGCATGCCGAAGTTGCTGCGCGCGTTGTGGCCGCTGCCCAAATGGTGGGCGTTGATATTTGCGGCGTCGACGTGGTCTGCGAATCGGTACTACGCCCCTTGGAAGAACAAAACGGCGGCGTGGTGGAAGTCAACGCGGCACCCGGACTTCGCATGCACATCAGCCCCTCGTTTGGCAAAGGCCGCGCCGTTGGCAAAGCCATCATTGACCAGATGTACCCCAAGGGCGAGGACGGCCGCATTCCCGTGATTTCCGTGACAGGCACCAATGGAAAAACCACCACCGTGCGTTTGACGGCGCACTTGCTCAAGGCCCATAAACTGCGCGTGGGCATGACCAATACCGACGGTGTTTTTGTCAATGGCCGCCAAATTGACGACGGCGACTGCAGCGGTCCTAAAAGCGCACGCAATGTGCTGATGCACCCTGATGTCGATGCTGCCGTCTTTGAGACCGCACGCGGCGGGATGCTACGTGAAGGACTGGCCTTTGACCGCTGCCAAGTCGCTGTAGTCACCAACCTGGGCTCGGGTGACCACTTGGGCCTGAACTACATCACCACACTGGAAGACTTGTCTGTGCTCAAGCGCGTGGTGGTCTTGAATGTGGCAAGCGATGGCATGGCCGTCTTGAACGCCGCCGACCCTGCTGTGGCCATGATGGCCAAGTTGTGCCCAGGCCAAGTGACTTTCTTTGCGCTGGACCCACACCACTCTGTTTTAGCCACACACCGCGCACAAGGCAAGCGTGTGGTCTACACAGAAAATGGCCACCTGGTGGCGCAGCAGGGCAAGAAAATTTTTCGCATACCCTTGAGCGAGGTGCCGATCACGCGCAATGGGCAAATCGATTTTCAAACTGAAAATGTATTGGCTTCAGTGGCTGCAGCATGGGCTGTCAACGTGCCTTGGGAGACCATTGCCGTGGGCTTGTCCACCTTCATCAGCGACATTCAAGGCGTACCAGGGCGCTTCAATGTATTTAATTACTGCGGCGCCACCTTGATTGCAGACTACGGCCACAACCCTGATGCCATTCATGCTTTGGTTCAAGCTGTAGGCAACATTCCCGCCAACAAACGGGTGGTGGTGATCAGCGGCGCGGGCGACCGGCGCGACCAAGACATTCGCGATCAGACTCACATATTAGGCGCCGCATTCGATGAGGTGTTGCTCTACGAAGACGCCTGCCAACGCGGGCGCAGCGACGGCGAAGTCATGCAACTCTTGCGTCAAGGTTTGAATGGCGCCACGCGCACGCAGCATGTGCAAGAAATTCATGGTGAATTCATCGCCATTGACACCGCCTTGGCGCGCTTATCGTCAGGCGACTTGTGCCTGATCTTGGTGGACCAAGTGGAAGCTTCGCTGGCCTACATTGCACAGCAGGTCAACGCCTCTCAGGCCTCTGCAATTAAGATAGCAGCTTAACTGCAGTGCAGGCAGCCACAAAAGTGACGGCCCATTGCAAGGCTCTGCGCGGTGTGGCAGATGGCTTTTCCACTTGATCGAACAGCAAAGCGCCCGCTGCAATCGACAAGCCCAGCGAGACCAGCATGCCAGCCAAGTTCGCCTCCATTTGCTCTGGCCAAAAATTGAACACCACTGCGCTCACGATCAAACTCACACCATAGTGAATTAAAAAAACCGAATAAGAAATTTTGGAAAGCCATGTGACCCATTTGGGAAGTGACACTGCATCGAATTTCAGGAATGCAGGCCACGACAGCAGCAAAGCGGTAGCCACAGCCACACCCAAACGCTCGCGCGGCTCCAAGCTCCAGGCCAACAAGCCAAGCCCCAACACCAGCGCCCAAACTGGCAGCTTCAACCCCGCACGCTTGCACGATGCCACACACAAACCCAAGCCATAAGCATTGAAAAAATAGCCACCCCAGTTGTCGTGCAGGGGCTGACGGTTCCAATAAAACAAAGAGACGCAAGTCAAGCCCAACCAGACCCATGTAACAGTTCGCACCACATCGCGTGACCCTCGTTGGATGTGCCACCAATGGGCTGCAACTGCACTCGCTAGCGCCATCAGAAACAATTGAAAATCAATGGCCACGTACCAAATGCCAGCAGACAGGGCGGGGATCCACGTCAAATCTTGCAGTAAAAAAAGATGGGCAAGCACCTGCGAAAATTCTGGTGGATCCGATAAATCGAGTGGTTCAAAGTAAGGCCGCACCCATGCCGTGATCAAGACT